>Ga0209395_1002094_pt1 | contig 26817 bp, 23 predicted proteins | sample GOMGulsemesocosm_3_FD_184635 | JGI IMG/M metagenome (GOLD analysis project Ga0209395, IMG submission 184635) | Methane-oxidizing microbial communities from mesocosms in the Gulf of Mexico - GOM9D Gulf of Mexico (SPAdes) (version 2) | ecosystem: Environmental > Aquatic > Marine > Cold seeps... | reverse complement strand
GTATTGAATCATTGGCTTATCAACAATCGGCAGCATTTCTTTTGGGATTGCTTTAGTTGCTGGTAACATACGAGTGCCTAAACCGGCTACAGGGATTACTGCTTTTGTTATTTTGTTTGTCATTTTTTATCCTTAAATTGTTTACATGAAACCCACATTAAAGAGACGGTTATTAATCGTCACGAGTAAAAATTAAATCTTCTAATTAGAAAATAAAAACGATATCAAGTGATATCGTTTTAAAATTGTCAACTAATTAGCGACTACTGAAAATAGTCATCAATGAGGTTATGAATTACCTTAACATGAGTTTCTTGCAATAACTCTTGATTGAAATCCCCCTTCAAATATAGATAACCTTTAGGTGAGTGCATGCCATTTTTAATTGCTACAAAAGCTAAGTCATCTTTTATATCAAACTTATTCCCTTCACTTGAGACAACAAATGCATTATTGAGTTTATTTGGGTAAGTCAATGTTACAAACAAACTCGTCTTTCGATTGTCAATTTCTTCAAATAGGAATACATCATCACTGACAGACTTCATTTTACTTAACAGCTGTTCTGCGATTAAAGCATCTTGCTCTGATGAAAACTCTATAAGGAAATCTCGAGTCATTCTGGGGGCTACAGACTTGAAATTAATATTTAACTTACTCAAAAATTCACTATGGTTTTTAATTCTCCAATAATATTTTTCATGAGTAAATGGTATCTGAGTCAAACCTGTCGCAATAATCACATCATAATCACTAGCGAGATACTCGCCAATGATATTATCGTACAATTTGAGTAGATCAAGTAATGGATCTTCATTTGGTGAAATATACCAGTCAGGGTTTTTAACTTTATCTCGATTATCATAAGGTTTGGCATTAAATAAATAATGATGCTGAATATGCGCCCCTGCATTAATAAATAAAGTTGAAAAATTCGGTTTTATCTTTTTCAGTAATGTCCAATGAACATCATGCAAAAACAAATCAAGAAACATTGCTTTTGACCATGGTTTTTTGAAAACGGAGAGGGCAAGTTTCAAATAACGAAGATAGTTTTTAAATCGCGCAAATCGCAATATTCCTGCAAGTAACAAAAATAAACTTTTTAAGGAAACCTTACTCTGTGCATTATCGTTAACAACTTGTTGAATAACTTCAGTTAATTTTTTACTCCAAAATGAATTATCACTTTTGGTAAGAGTCCAAGGGTCTGGTATAAAATAACTAGGATTTACTAACTTATTAGATGCATTCATAGGAGAAATACAACCTACTTTATAACCTTTAGCTTCGACTTTTTCAAAAACCTGATCCACATCAGAGTTTACTACATCACCTAATCTGAATATATTATGTTCAGCTAACTCTTTACCTGTATGAGCAGACACCCACTGTACCCATGGTTCTAATTCTTCATACTCTTTTTCAGACGTTGTTTCTACAACACCGTTTTCTATAACAGCTTTAAAATTTTCCAAATTATTACTTTTGATATACTCTTTTACATAGTCAAAATTTATTTCATTTAACTCAATAAGAATTAATCGTTTAGAATTCATTTATCATCTCATTTTAGATTTAGAAGTATGCAGTGATTCAACAATGCTTTTTGCTGCGGAATGAACAGAAAATACATTATTTAGTAAATCAAATGAATTTAGTCCCATTTCATCGATTAGGGACTTTTCATTTACCAGTTTTATTGCTGATGAAAGTAGCTTATCATCTTCTCCATTAATATAAGCGTACCCTACCTTATAGTTATTTATAAAATCTAACAAATCATTACCGGCATTTACACTTCCTAGTATAGCTTTAGATTCCAGCATATAACCTAAGAGTTTACCTGGGAAATTATGACATTTATGTTCTTTAGCCAATGAAAACATTCCCACATCAACTTCTGCTAAAATCGCTTTATATTCATCTTGCGGCACTGAAGGGATTATATCGACATTTTTTAGATTCCATTTGGACTTAAGTTCAATTATTAACTCAAATTCATCACCCGCGCCAACAAACAAAAAATGAGCATCTTCATGAGTTAACATTGATCTAGCTAATCGCATCAAATTCTCCATATTTTGTGCAAAACCTATGTTACCACCGTAGAAGAAAATCACCTTCTCTTCTAAGCCCAACGTACTTCTTAATGATATGTGATTTTGAGATTTACTATAAGGTGTTGTTCCAGACCAGTTGTATAGGATAGTTTTATTATATTTATCACTATTTAGTTCTTTAAAAACATCTATGTTTGCTTTTGACATAAATCCAATAGAATCAGAGTGTTTATAGTTCAATTTTTCAAAGAACCTAAAATATTTTGCGATGAGAGAGTTCTTCTTAATCAAACCAGCATCAACAATCCACTGTGGAAATAAATCTCTTAAAATCAAATAGCTGGGACAGTTATATTTACTTTTTAAATATCCAACCAGAGGGCCAAAAAAAATAGATGGTGAATAATTAATAATTCCATCTAATTTAACTTTTTTTAATTCTTTATGAATTGCTGACCAAGCATTAAATGATAATAAAGACTCATTTATAGCTCTTTTGATTTTGCTAGTACCACGAATATCACCATTTTTAAATTCCCAAAAGGTAATACCGTTAATTTTTTTAATAACTAATCTTTCAACTTGATTACTTTCACCAGGTGATATAACAATAGGCTTATGCCCTTGCTGAACGAGCTCTACGGCTAATTCATGTATCATTTTAGTGTGGACACGGGTACTGGAAAAAACAGAGCAATCTAATAATAAAGCTAAATGCATAAATTTCAAATATTCTCAATTAGTTAATACAGATACAAAACATTCAAAACTAGCATCACTTCTTCCAGACAAATTTGTTAACGTAATCGGTGTAACTTGTTATCGTTCGCAAGACTTTATCTGAGACATTCGGGGCGATGTAATCTTTTACAAGGTTTATTGAGCGTTCATTTCCTGTTTTTTGATCATCAAGTATTGCTATAGCTTGTAAAATGCGATCAACTTCCATTCCCGTGAACATTACAGCTCCTTCTTCAAAACCTTCAGGCCTTTCATGAGCTTCACGAATGTTTAATGCAGCAAAATTCATTATTGAAGATTCTTCAGTAATTGTTCCACTATCACTTAATACCAATTTAGAGTCACATTGAAGACGGACATAATCAGAGAAACCTAGTGGTTTCATAAGTTTTACCAATGGATCAAATTTTAAATTTAGAGCATCTATTTTCTTCCGTGTTCTTGGGTGTGTAGATACTATAATCGGGTATTGATACTTTTCAGCTAGTGTATTTAAAACGGTTACATATTTATGAATATTGCTATCTGAATCAATATTCTCTTCTCTATGAACACTAACGACAAAATATTCCTTTGCTTTTAGCTCTAGACGAGAAACTACATCTGATGCCTGAATCTTATTTTTATAATAAGACAAAACCTCATCCATAGGGCTACCAGTTTTAATAATGAATTCAGGTTTTAAACCTTCATTTAAAAGGTACTCTCTTGCGATATCAGTGTACGGCATATTAATGTCTGAAATATGATCTACAATCTTACGATTAATCTCTTCAGGTACACGCATATCAAAACAACGATTACCCGCTTCCATATGAAAAATAGGAATTTTTCGTCGTTTAGCTGAAATGGCAGAAAGTGCGCTATTGGTATCACCTAAAATCAATAAAGCATCAGGTGCTGTTTCTTCAAACATCTCATCTGATTTAGCAATTACTTGAGCCATAGTATCAGCAGCACTCTTACCTGCACACTCAAGAAAAACATCAGGAGTTCGAATACCCAAGTCATCAAAGAATATTTGATTAAGCTCATAATCATAATTTTGTCCGGTATGAACTAAGATGTGCTCACAATACTTATCTAGTTTATCAATTATTCTTGATAAACGAATGATCTCAGGGCGTGTCCCTACAATCGTAACTACTTTCAATTTTTTCATAACTTTCCTTGATATCTTTTTTTATAATCACTATTCATATCTGTGATCAACGCTTCCCATGTAGGAACCTTAAAATCGATTAATTTTAATAAACGATCTGAATTTAAAGAACGATCAATAGTTAATTCAGTTGATTCTTCAATGTCTATATCTTTACCATAAATTGTGGAAACTAATTTCAACAAAGAATACTTATCGATAGGAGCTACACTTAAATGGTATAACCCAGTTAATTCTGGCTTAGGAAGAATATATTCAGCAAGTAATTTAGCAATAACACAGGTCGGTAAACCGGAAAAAATAGCCTTTGAAAAACCTTTAGTTCTGTTTTCCTGAGATAAAAACCAATCAATTAAACTGACACTTGAAGATAGCTCATGCCCAATAATAGAGGTTCTAAGTGTTAGATGTGGAAAATAGTCAACTTCACCTAAACTTTTACTTCTACCATATAAATCAGTAGCATCGGGAATGTCATTTTCTCTATATCCACTTTTTGTCCCTGCGAAAATACAGTCAGTTGAAAAATGTATAAATTTCGCTTCAATCCGAGTACAAATACTGGCTAATTGATGAGGCAACAACGAGTTTATTGAAATAGCATCAAAATGCTGTTTTGAAATACCGTGCTGCTTAATTAGACCAATACAGTTAATAACTACGTCAGGTGCTAATTTGCCAATTACAGCCTCAACATTGTGCACATTGTCAACTTCAACCCCCTCAATTATGTTATTGGGATAGTCTATAAAGAAGCGTTCTTTGCCTTTAACATTACGTACTGTTCCATAGACATCAAGCTCAGAATACTCACTTAAGTTACTGAATAAACTGTAGCCAAGCATACCCGTTGCGCCAATAATTAATACTTTCATTTAAACGCCTTCAGGAACAATTAAACTTCCAGCTTCAATATCTCGCATAAAATCTAGTTTTCTTAATAGCGTTTTCATACCCTCAACATCTAACCGATTTGTGTTATGTGAATTATAATCTTCAACTTGAGACAGATCTTTTTCACCCTCTTCAAAATACTTAGAATAATTTAAATCACGATTATCTGCTGGGATTCGATAATATTGCCCTTGATCTTGAGCAACAAACATTTCTTCTCTACTACATAAAGCTTCATAGAGTTTTTCACCATGGCGAGTACCAATAACATTTACTTTATGCTCTGGTTTTTTCATTAAACTAAAAATAGCTTTGGTTAACACGTCGATAGTTGCGGCAGGTGCTTTTTGAACAAAAACATCGCCATTAGCCCCATGGGTAAATGCATGTATAACTAAATCTACTGCATCATCTAAAGTCATCATAAAGCGTGTCATATTAGGATCTGTAATCGTAATTGGCGCTTCTTCAATTATCTGACGAACAAATAAAGGGATAACAGAGCCACGTGACGCCATCACATTTCCATAACGTGTGGTACAAACAGTCATACCTTCTGGTACGTTACGTGACTTGGCGACAATTACCTTTTCCATCATAGCTTTTGAAGTACCCATAGCATTAATGGGGTAAACAGCTTTATCTGTACTCAAACAAACTACATTTTTAACACCGTGATTAATTGCTGCTTCAAGTACATTCTCAGTGCCTATAACATTAGTTTTTACAGCTTCTAACGGGTAAAACTCACAAGATGGCACTTGCTTTAATGCTGCTGCATGGAAGATAAAATCAACGCCACGCATACAATTTGAAACACTTTGATAATCCCGAACATCACCAATATAAAATTTTAATTTGTCAGAATTAAAAGCTTTACGCATATCATCTTGTTTTTTTTCATCTCTTGAAAAAATTCGAATTTCTTTAATATCACTTTTTAGAAAACGACGTAATACCGCGTTACCGAAAGATCCAGTTCCCCCTGTAATAAGAAGGACAGCATTAGAAAACATAAAAACTCCATAAAATTATATATTACAAAAATAAAATAAAAACACCGCTAACATCAAAAGATAAATTAGCAGTATATTACACAAGATGAATGCCTGTATCGCAAGCGACCAGATTCTAAAACAAGTCAAGCAGTTCTGGTTAATTTATCTTTCTATCGAATTCAAGTAGTTAGTCTTGAACATAGTTTCTAATAACTTATTCTGCAAAACTTCTACCGTTTAAACAAAGTAACTTCCAACTAAAGACTTATTATTAACATACTGAGTAATAGTAAAATAAAAATATAAGGCAACATATATAGTACAAAAAACCTTTTGGTAATCTGTAATACTTAAGTTACCTCTTATTCAATTGTTGCCCCCTAACTACTATATATTTATAAGTTAAACTTGAAATATAAATGGAGATACCAAGGAGAGAAACAACTGCAATATTGTTTATATCAAAACTTGGCTGTAAAAGTATTGATATCAATCAACTAAAAAATTAAATCAGATAATCACACGCATTAACTTATAAAAGGCTACTTGTTCAAAATGCCAACTAGCTTATCATTATTTACCACAACTAAGGAATTTACTCTTTTGCATTCCATCAGTTCATAAGCTTTTTGGATGCTAACTTCTGGAGAAATGGTTAATGGCTCAAATGTACAGATATCTTCAGCTGTTAGTTCAAAAATTTCCTTTTTAAACTTTTCTATAGCTCTTCTAAGATCTCCATCAGTAATAATTGCGTGCACCTTTTCATTCTTTATAACTAAAGCGAACCCTTGTCCGGAAATAGAAATAACATCAATAACTTTTAACAAGGAGTCGTTAATGGCAATTTTCGGTAGCCGCTCAGTCACCATTTCATCTTGTACTTTACTAAGTAAGCGTCTGCCCAAACTCCCTCCAGGATGGAATCGTGCAAAATTCTCTTCTTTAAAACCCCTCGCTTTCATTAATGCAACCGTAAGTGCATCTCCCATGACCAAGGTCGCGGTGGTAGAAGATGTTGGAGCTAACTGCAATTGACATGCCTCTTTAGGAACAGATACGTTTAGGTGAATATGTGAATTTTTCGCAAGAGTGGAGTTTGGGTTCCCCGTCAAAGCAATAACAATATTATTGTTGTCTCGCAAAAAGGGTAATAATTTTAGTACTTCATCCGTTTCGCCTGAATTAGATATAGCAATGAAAATATCATTCGGCATGACCATACCTAGATCACCATGAAAGGCTTCTCCGGGATGCATAAAAAAACTTGATGTGCCAGTGCTGGCAAATGATGCAGCTATTTTTTTCCCAATAATTCCAGACTTACCCATGCCACATATTATTGCTTTACCTTGACTCGCTAAAATAGCATTTACCCCACGTTCAAAGTCTTCATCTAAATTACCTGACAATTGTTTTAAACCGAGAATTTCTATATCAATGACTTCTTTGGCTACTTCTAAAGCATTCATACTATTCTTCCATCATTTCTTTAATGTTGAGATAATCTTCCATGGTATCTATTCCATGAGCAGGAGCTTCTTGTATATTAATAACGCCAATGCTCATTCCATTACTGAGTGCTCTCAATTGCTCTAATTTTTCATAATTTTCTAAAGCTGCTTCCGGAAATTGACAAAATTGATTTAACGTAGTTTTGTTATATGCATAAATACCAATATGTCGGTAAGCTAGTTTAGCGCCCTGATTACCATCTCTATTAAATGGTGCTGTAGCACGTGTAAAATAAAGAGCATTATGGTGTTCACCGATAATAGCTTTTACAATATTTGGATTATTAAAATCATCAATAGAATGTATTGCTGTTACAGCTGTAGTTATAGCAAAATGATGATTAGCCAAGGTAAAACTTATCAGAGACTCAATAAGTGAACTAGGTACTAAAGGCTCATCTCCTTGCACATTAATAATAACAGTGTCGTCACGCCAACCGAGGCCATTGGCAACCTCGTTTACTCTATCAGTACCGCTAACATGCTCTGTTGATGTAATAAATACGGGGATATTCAGTTCCCGTGCTGTATTTTCAATCCGAACATCATCTGTTGCAAGCACAACATTATTAAGTGATATCCCAGCCTCTAGCACTCGTTGTACAACATGCCAGAATATAGGTTTATTATTTAAAATTAAGAGGGGCTTGCCAGGTAACCTTGTCGACCCAAATCTTGCTGGGATAACAACTTTCACATTCGAATTCGACATATTTTACTGCTCTATCCTTTTGACATCATCAGCTGATATTCTATTTAATAACACATCATAAACTGATGCTAACGATTGCCCTGAAGCTGTTAAAAGTTTGTCAGCAAATTCCCTAGCGACACCTTTACCACCAAATGACGATAAAATTAGATCCGCACTTTCTAAGACAAGAGTATGCGCATCTGCAGGCGCCACCCCTACACCAACTTTTCTCATTACTGGAAGGTCAAGCACATCATCACCACAAAATGCGACGTTAGCATAATCGATATTTAAAGTTTTGCAGATTTCTAACACCTTAGGCAGTTTGTTTTTACAGCCGGTAATGACAAAATCAAAGGATAACTGCTTGCACCTAAAGTCAAGGGCGGGGCTAGCTTTACCAGACACAATCCCTGTGGCGATACCGTGACAACGCAACAACTCTATAGCTAAACCATCTTTCACATTAAAAGGTTTTAGGCATTCACCCAGCTCAGATATATAAATTGAGCCGTCGGTTAATACACCATCAACATCAAACAATACCAATTTGATGTTAGATAAATCTAGATTCGGCATAGGTAATTATCTTAATTTAGTTTCAATTAAAGGACGTTTGTTAACCACTGCATCTAATTCAAGCAATGTCTCTAACAGTTCTTCCATATGGTGTAACGGTAGCATATTCGGCCCATCACTCAATGCTATATTTGGGTTTGGATGTGTTTCTATAAAAAGTCCATCTATGCCAGCCGCAACAGCAGATCGTGCAAGTACTGGAACCATTTCACGCTGCCCACCAGAGGTAGCACCTAAACCGCCGGGTTGCTGTACCGAGTGGGTTGCATCAAACACTACTTTACAGCCGGTATCACGCATTACAGATAAGCCACGCATATCAGATACTAAAGTGTTGTAACCAAATGATGTGCCACGGTCACATAACCAAATATCGTGATTACCAACTTCATGACACTTCTTAACTACTTGTTCCATATCCCAAGGAGCCTGAAACTGTCCTTTTTTAATGTTAACAGGCAGACCTGCTCGCGCTACTTTACGAATGAAATTCGTTTGCCTTACTAAAAAAGCGGGTGTTTGCATAACATCAACTACAGCAGCAACTTCGTCAATAGGTGTATCTTCATGAACATCAGTAAGTATTTTTAAATTTAGTTCTTTTTTAACCTTACTTAATATTTTCAGCCCTTCATCTATACCGGGACCCCGATAACTTGATGTGGAGCTACGATTTGCTTTATCAAAGCTAGCTTTGAAGATATAATCAATGCCTAATCGATTAGTGATTTCTTTCATTTTTGAAGCAACTTCAAAAACTAACTCTTCTGATTCGATCACACAAGGACCTGCAATTAAAAACATTTAAACCTCTTTAAAAATTAAGTACATAGAAAAACTATAGATGTCGGTATATTAGAATCACCGCTGGATTTATTATTACATAATAATTTGCTACATAAGATTAGGTTGTAGCAATAGTGGCTATATGCTTGAGATACATATCAACTTTATCAGCATTTTTAGGGTGATTATTAATAATTTCTGTGCCTGCATCGGTCAACAATCTAATCATCTGATCATTTTTTATTAAAATAGATATTTTATCCGCAATGTCTGTTGCAGATAACGGGTCAAAATAAACAGCAGCATTATCACATATATCATGCGCAAAATCTAAATCACTAGTTAAGATGGGTAAACGATGGAACATAGCCTCAAGATAACTAACACTAAAACACTCCAGCAAAGTTGGCATAAACAGAGCATCGACTTGTTGATACAAACTAAAACATTCGGAAATACTTACTGGTCCAATATTATAAGTATACCTTTGAAAACATGAACTCATATTACTATATTCTTCTTTATCTATTGTCACGACAAAAACAAAATCGAAGCCAAGTTGTTCTAGTTTTTCACCAACATTTGATATTATATCTAAGTTTTTATGGGGATAATTATGTGTAACTGAAACAAGTTTAAAGCTCTTAGAGTATATTTGGGGTAGCAAGTCAAACTTAACCGTTTCTTCAGTATAAATATATGGCAGAGTGTTAGGAATAACGGTTATCTTACATGTTTCACTTTTAAATTTATTTACGAATAACTTCTGAACGGTATTTGTCTCTGTAATGTAAAATCTGTTTTGAGCATACAGTAACTTAGCTAAAACACCATTTTTTATTTTAACAAGCTGCCTCTCCACAAAACCAAATTTACTATAAGCAAGAGAAGCTTTACTAACAATCCAAGCATTTGCGAAGCCAACAACATGCTTAGATTTTTTTGGGCTCCAAAATGGAGGACCAAATATTGTAAAGACAACATCCACTCCATCAGATAATGAAACCAACATGTTCCTACTTCGTGAAAAAGGATTCATAGTTCTAATTGACGTATTAATTACATGGATTTTTTGAATATTGTCAAAATCTAATTGTTGAGCAACATTTTCATTAACGGCAAAGGTAATATCAAACTCATCCGGATTAACATTGATCATTTCTGTAATTACCGAAACAGCAATCTGTAAACCGCCACCAACTTTTATATTTGTTGCATCAACCAACAATCTTGTTTTCTTAACCATGATTAGTTTATCTTAATCTGAAATATGAAATATGAAATATGAAATACTTGGTAGTGGAACCTTTAAAGGTACACAAGAATTTACCTGATACATTTAACTATATAACTGCAGTAATGATTCATGTATTCACACTGAAGCATCCTTTAGGTCGAGTTTCATAGCTGACTCAAAATATATTAAAAGAGTGAAAATAAACATCGACATATTATTCATAGGATAATTTCCTTTAAAGGCAACCGCAGTCACCACCATCAAAACCATAAACCCAGTATAACTCTTTGTTTTAACAATCAAGTAAAGGCAGTATAGCATAAAGATAACGAGTAAAAAAACACCGACAAGCCCACCGTTGGCTAAATAGTATAATATAAATGAATCGGGAAACTTCCAACTTGCATCAAATGAAAAAAGTATATGACCTATATTTTCTTCATTGCTGAACGCAGTTAGCCACTTAACGAACATATTACCGATATGACCATCCCCTGAACTGCCTGATAACTGTTCCCAGAAAAGTTCAAATGAAAATCTGTCTAAAATATTTTCAATATCTATAAGACCATCTAAAAAGGGTAATAATAATATTAAAAGAAATAACGTACTGAATAAAATAGAAACATTATAAATTAATGCAGTGCGATATTGCTTGGAGATTAAAGAAACAATAGCGAAACTAACAATGAATACCGCTAAACCAGTCCTCATACCACTTAATAGTGTAAGAATTATGCATATAAGAAAAACAAAACAATAGAAAGCAACATTTATTTTCTTAAAGGCTAACAGGGATGTACTCCAAATAAGCAATATCGAACAATAGTAACCTAGTTGATTAACATCTCGGCCCCAAATCCCTCCAAACCTCAAATCATACTGCTTATCAATTCCATATATTGCAACAATTAATGTATTGAAACTAGAAGAAATCAACATAGCCATTGAAATCAATAAGGGGGTCATCAAAAAAATAGTGGTAAGGTAAGGATGGCTGGAAACGTAGCTTATTATATAAAAGCGAATGAAATAAATATAAAGCATAGATAGTGTTAGATTATAGAGTATATAAATATTACCAATTACAATTTCTGCGTCAGTAACAAGCTGATACAGAAATAAAAGGATGTTCGGAATGAAAAGAAAATAGACCAATGCATTTAAATATTCTGATTCATTTTTTTTTATTTCGAATTTGTAAAAAAAAACAAACCATAATACTGAAACAAGAACAACTAGATCATAACAATAAAATCCTAACGTTATAGGGTACATACAAGAAAAGAACACAAGGGCAAATAGACTTACTTTATTTTTAATATTTTTGACTATCATAATTAACCGTATAAAAAATTTAAGCTTTATTCAAACAATACAAATTTAGAAAACTAAAAGAACTTATTTTTAATTGATTTATCCCATTTTCGGATAATACTATTTTTAATTTGGTTATTACATAGCAATGCCTTTTGTTTTACTCAATAAAGTAGATTTATATAAGAAAACATAAGAGAATAGCAATGAAACAAAAGACATCGCACTGATTGCCAACCAGAAGTTACCAATCTGGCACTGAATAATATAAACGCTGCAAAATATGGCTCCGTACATAACAAAGGTTTGAATAAAATATTTCATGGTGAAAATTTGTAGATATCTCGAGTATAAGAGTTTCATCAAAACCACCCTTAAAAAGAAAAAAACAGTTACTATCAAAGCTAGACTGAATGCATTGATTTCATAGTACGAGTCATAAATTATTAGACATAACATACTAATAAAAATAGAAATATTATTCACCTGACTATATAACTTACTTTTTCCATAACTAATCAGTAAGCAACGATTCAAAATAGAGTTAGTATGAATAAACGAAAAAAAACTTAAAACGACCAAACTATTCTTTGCACCGAGATATGATTCATCATAAATGGTTAAAATGATCCGATCAGCAAATAAAAATATAAAAGAAAACCAAAAAAAATGAAAAAATGAGAAAATACGATGCCAAAATAAGTAAACCTTTTCAATTTCTCCAGCATCAATCATTTTTTTAGTTATAAGTCCACTGAAGGAAGTAAGAATGGAAATCGGAATTAGCGACAAACTTAGTGCTACTGCATAGAACCCTTGCTCCTTTGAGCCAGTGTTATTTTGCAATATAAATTTACCCAAATATGTATTAACTGCAGTAAAAATAGCTATAGGGATTAGGAATCGAGAATAAAATAGTAATTGAAAAATAGAGGAAACAGCCTCTTTTACATCAACAACGTTTTCTCGACTAACTGCAACAAACTTTCTTAAAAACAACAATACATACAAAATATTAATAAATATGGCTACATACAAAAAAGATATTAAATCTAAAAAGGAGTAATAAACTAGAAACAATAGAACAGTAACCAGTATAATCTTTGATAATAGTTTGACTATTTCATTCCAAGCTACGCGCCCAATAAAATCAGTATATTCAGTTATCCGAGTTTGAACAAATATAAGGGTAGCTAATATAGCAATAAATATAACTAAATTAGAATCAATTCCAAACCAAAGACTACTATTTATAATAGGGATTTTAACACTAATAAATACTGATAGAGCAATAATAAAGCTGATTATTATAATAAAATAAAAATAGGCTTTAGAAATATTGTTATTGGACTTATATAATCCCATAAAGGAGGCATTGGTTTCTAAAAGAAGTAGTTGTAAAAAAAAGGTTATAGTAGCTATAACGTAACTATATTCGCCAAATGCAATCACACCTATTTGATTGGGTAACACCACCCCAATAAATATACTGTAACCTAATACAGACATAGCAGATAACAATTTGAGGATATAATTATGCATGTAAGTTTATTTAAAATTGACTATGGTTTGATTCGAATAGTTCATGATGGTTTGCAACCTATATTTTGTACTTCTTGTTTATCATGACTAGGCTGCGGCAAAGTAAAGACCATAAATGTTATTGTTTGGTGCAAGTATTATAAATGACTCGATAAAAATTAAAAATAAGCTTAAAGATCATGTGTGATAAATTATTCACAACTGCAGATAAGCTTTTTCTGGTGAAAAAACTAAATTTACCAATTCAACGTAAATCGTTTCGTTTAGCATAGCATATACACTAGTTATGAGACAATAAACATGTAATCACCAACATTACAAAAGAAAAGTTGGTGATTTATTTAGTAGTATAATCTTAGGGATTTAACACAAACAATGTGTATTTAATTATGGTGATTGTGTGACTCATTAAACCTTTTGAAAATAAATTCTTTAGCGCCAGTTAAAGTTAAGACTTTCCTGATAACCCGTTTAACTAAAGACTGCTTTTTTAATTTATTTTTAAAAGCATTACTATAGTAACGATTTAGAGCGGAACCTAAATATGATTTATAAAAATTTGACATGTCATACTTATATTCGGTTTCTTGATCAAATTCTTTCAATAAAACTTCTGCCTTACGAAGCTTTTCTGTTTGCTCGAAAGTTCTGTCAATAATCACTGATGGAATTTTTTTCTTACCTAATTTCAAAAATGCATAATATCTATGATGACCGTCAACAATAAAATGTGTCCCATCTTTTTCTGTACTCAAGGTTATTGGACAAATGGCATGCTTCTCTATCGATTGAATAAGAATACCTACTGCTGCTTGATCTGGCTTCCAATCTTCGAAGTTTTCATGCCAGAAACTTTTGATACTATCTAACTCGACGTCTTGAACCCCCATAATTCTAGTTGAACTATCTGATTTGTTTTGCTCATTAAAACTATCTATAATTCGGTCAGGATGTGCTTTTCTTTCATATGAAAAATTTGATTCGAACGTGTCTAATTCTTCAAGAGCATTTTTAAAACCTTCGGCCATTAATCTAAATCTAGTTCGATCGACTCCTATTCTAAAATCTCTATAGTGGATATGCACTTCATCTGTAACATATTCATCCTGTAACTCTATTGCAAATATTTCATCATAGTAAGTAGACTTGTTAGGAGATAATGAATGTTCTAGAAATTTAAGTTGTCTTTCTTTACCTCCAGCGATCATAATCGTTGTTGGATACTCTTCTTCTTTGTAATCTGGATTCTGAATCAGAAAATTACGAACATCTTGAGTTGACTTTGCTACAATATCTGCATATTCAAAGTATTCATCAAGCGAAAAAACTGTTCTGTATTCCCTATGGTGAATATGAATATTTTCAGCTAAATCTATGAACAACCGAGAATGATGATTCTCTCTACTTGGTAAATTTGAACGATGAAGAAATTTTTTTACAGAACCCATATAACTTTCCTATTTTAATTTTTGATTGTGTTCAAAACACAAAAGTTAGTCACTAATATCAGAAACCAACTTAAATAACTTTTGATAAACTGAATATTATCAAATCCAAATAAACTAAAAATTAATCTGTATTCTCAGTATATATTTTAACTTAACCATATAAATCTTAGATTGAAGATTATCTAATGATGCCTTTTTGTAACAATTTCATGAAAAAAGGTCTTTTTATAAATCCAGGTAATAAACTAATACAAAGTAAAGTTATGAATTTCGCATTATAACAACTGAGCATAAGTAAACAAGATGATAGATTCGGTAAATTTGAAATCTTTAATATCTTCGATAATCTAGATTTCAGTAGATAATATTTTTTTTGATTTGCAACTAGATGTGAATCATTTATAGATATACCTTTAAAGGCGCTTAATCTATTTAATACTTTAATATTTTCTTTTAATTGAATATCTTTCAATTGTTCAGAAAGAGAATTTGTTGCAATTCTATAATTAGCCAGTACTTTGGGTGTTGAAATTATTTTGTGACTGAAAGCAATAGTCATAAATAGATTATAATCTGGGTTATATGAAAGCTTTTCGTCAAACACAATATCGTTTCTGTCTAAAATATCACAATTTATCATTGCTGTTTGCATATTGATGTCATAGCGTTTTATTAGCGAACTGAATGATGGCTTTTTAGTTACTTTTGAAGTTGACAGATAATCACTATTATCATCTATGTAATTAACGGGGCTATAAACGAGGACAGGATCTTCTGTATTCATCAATGCAATCTGATGAGTTAACTTTTCTGGGTGCCAAACATCATCGGTATCTAAAAATGTAATGTATTTACCCATACATTTTTTTATACCGAAATTCCGAGCTTTACCTAAACAACAAAACTCAGGCGTCTCAAAATATTTTAAACGTGATCCAAAGCCTTGTGCGATATCTTTGCTTTTATCAGTTGAATGATTATCAATAAAAACAACTTCAAAATTGCTGTACTTTTGATTTTTAACACTTTCAAGAGCTTCCACTAAATGTTTTTCTGAATTATAGGAGTTCATCAAAATTGATACAAGTGGTGTACTATTATTCATAAATAAGATTCCAAATTAGCATCGTTTAGTAAATAAAACTCTTTATTCATTTGTTGTACCTCACTGTTATCTTTATTTTTTAAGAAGGCACTTAGCTCAACAAAATTGGAGATTAATTGATAATCGAAATCACCTGCGTCATTAAATGGATCTAATAGTAAAGTTTTAGGATTATATACTAAGCCGATGGACTTCCCTATTAGCCCAGCTTCTAATGCTGCGGCTGAGTAAAAAGAAATAACTATATTCGAACCAGATAATGATTTATACAAGGATTTATTTTTATCAAGTTCGAATTCATTTGACGTATTTATAAGAGCAGCAACATCTACCATAGGATGCATTCTAATTATAAAACGGATACCTTTTATTTTAATTATCATATCAAGTAGAAACTTAGCATCGCAATAACTTCCAGGTAATAATACTAAAACTTTTGCATTAGATAGCTCTGCAGTTTTAAAGTCGGGGGAAAGTGCTTTAGAACCTTGTTGTTTAAAGGCATAACCCGAGACAAAGTCAATGTGTGATTCCCCAAAATTTTTCAAGTAATAATGCTTGTAAACATTGGAGTTGAATAGAATGGTGTTGGGTTTTGGACTTAGCAAAAACTCACGTTTAGAATGATAATCTAAACATAAAAGGTTTTTAGGCTTTGAGCTATGGAAGCAACCGATTACCCGATTAGTTGAATTAGTTGAATTAGTTGAATTAGGTTTATCTAGTCCTAAAACCAATGCTTTTTCAACGATCATATTCTCGTGATTAACAATAAATGTAAGGTTTTTATTTGACTTAAGCTTAGTGGCGAATATATAAGTTAGATCAGCCTCCTCTAATGTTTCAAAGCGGAGATAATACTTAAATACCTTGGTAACATCGGCCTTTTGGATTACTTTAGAAGATAACATCGAGTGAAAATTAGATTTTGTTCTCCCCATTTTAATTAATTTAGGAAGATCCGATAATTTTAAATAATCATAAATAAAAACAGGCGAAATTAGACGTCCTAAAGATTTTACTAATTTAGAATAGTTTTTACTCGAATAAATAATACACCAAAGAACAATATTACAAGATTTTTTTTCATAATAATCTTTAAGCCCTTTGAAATATTGTTCCACATATTGACCATCAACAATATTAGAGTCATTTACCCAAGTTTGTATGACATATGAACCATCATTAATTTGTTTTGCTGTCCTGTGCGTAACTAGGGTTCGCATAATAAACCTAATGACAAAGGATATATTGTAAAAACAATACTTAATTGATGAGTATGCGTATTGTAACCCGAACTTTATTAAATCACGCCTTGATATACAAGCTCCATTTTTCAATACGCTATATACAGCGTACCTAGAAGTATAGATGGCAATTTCTTTGCCCTCATTTTCATCACAAAACTTTAATATCAAAAATATAAAACATATATCTTCGAATAACTTAGAATGTAAAGTATTTCTTTCAACTGTTCGTGTCAACCATACAAGTTCGAGGTTAACATCCTCAACAATATCAATGACTACAGAATTAAATTCATCTCTAATTTTATCAATATTTAGATCTGTATTTAAATTGTATTCCATCTCGGTATTATCTACTTTTATCGTTTCAATGTTTTTTGCGTAATGAATTTGCAACACTTAAACTTCTTCCTTTGATTAAAACAAAAAGCCAAAGCTTTAGTATATCTAGTTGTATGAATCGTTATAATTATTAACTAACTTACATTCTTACTACAAAGTTAGTTCTTCTTTAATGTTGCTAATATAGCGTTCTAGACTACTTTGCCACGTTGGCATTGGTAAAAAACCAAAGGAATTCATTTTAAAGTTCAAAGCTGATTCATTAGATGAAACCTTCGCACTCCGTTTAAATTGTTTTTCAGAAGGGCTGACTTTAATTTGCAAGCCACTAAGTTTAATTATTGTATTTACATATTCGTAACGGGTAGCAACTCCATCGTTTACGCAATTAAAGACGCCTTTCCATCCACTTTTTATCAACATAAAAACTCTATTTGCAACATCAGCTGCATATGTCGGATTACCATATTGCTTGGAATCTGATTGAATTTCTCCTTTAGAATACCTAGCTTCATTAATCCGGTTTACAACAAAGTTCTTTTTAATATTCAGACCGCCGCCAAACAACCAACCTGTTCTTATAATTAGGGCATCACTAAGAATATTTCTAATCGATTCTTCAGCAATAAACTTAGAACGGTGATGGGTTGTCGTCGGTCGTACTTCGTCATACTCGGTATAGGGTGTGTCTTGGTGATCCCCATAAATACCCGTACTGCTTATGAATACCAACTTAACATTTAACTGACTACAGGCATTAGTGATAAGTTCAGTTAATAAAACATTATCTTTATAACACTTTATTTGGTCGTTTTCACAACCGTCTACATCAGTATTAGCAGCACAATGAATCAACACTTGACATTGGGTTTTCGTAATGACATTTATTGCATTACTCAAACCCAGCTCAAGACAAATATCAGAACGACTTAAAGAGCTAATATCTAAGTCATGTTTCTTACCATACTTATGTAATTCGGAGCCTAATAATCCATTAGATCCAGTAACTAAAACATTCATTTGTTTTACCTTAATTCAAAGGATTGAATAGGCAAATTAAGCGATTCACCTGGGTCATGTTCAATAGAGGCTAAATTTAATATTAAGTTAAGACCTGTGTCGTGTCCTTCAAAAGCCATCCAATATCCTGCTGGTACATTAACTCTAATGTAGTTATCTTTATTCACACGAAATGAATAGCTTTTATTTTCTAACTCACAATGGATATAAAAAGTTACATCACCAACAGGAACCACAAGATTCATATCCATTTTTATATGTTTTTTCCAACCTTTAACATCCCCTTTATTAACACTAGTAAAATAAGCTTCGCCAAAACCTACGAAATCATTTTCAGATGCTTTTAATACGTGCAACAAGTCACCTTTGGGGTGCTTTATTCTTGTTAATTCTGTTGTTTTTATCATTGCGACCCTAGGAACTATTTAGACCAAACTAAATTTCGGTTAGCGCTAAAACTTTCGTATTCTTCGATTTGTGATAATGTTAAGTCGAACATATCAACGTCTTTATTATAGAAAGCAAAGTACCACTCACTAACCATTTGCACACATTCTTTGTAATATAAATTAGCTTCCCATTTCAGATGAAATAGTGCTTTATCACAATTTAACTTAAGAAGACCTGCTTCATGAAATGGAATATTATCAGTCACAACGTAGGCATCATTTAAGTTTTCGAATTTCCAATACTTACTAAGATCTCCTAATAGTTCCAAAACTGTTCTATTTTGTTCTGATTTCGGTCCAAAATTGAATGATTGGCCATGCAGTTCTTTGCTCTGGGATAGATTTTGCCCAAGTATTAAATAACCACTGAGCGGCTCTAAAACATGTTGCCAAGGGCGTGTTGCTTGAGGACTTCGAATTTCTACCGTTTTATTATTAGACCAATTTTTCATACAATCTACAACAATACGGTCTTTAGCCCAATCCCCCCCCCCAATAACATTTCCGGCCCTACCAGTAGCCAATCTAACTTTAGTTTTATCATCATTGAAAAAAGACTGTTGAAATGAATGGAAAATTATTTCCGCAGCTCCCTTAGAACCACTATATATATCACGACCGCCTACAGCATCAGTTTCTTTGTAACCCCATTCCCACTCAACATTTTCATAACATTTATCGGAAGTGATTACTACGGCGGTACATTCATGTTCAAATGTTCTTAAACACTCCATCACATTGGCAGTACCCATCACATTAGTACTTATAGTGCCTAATGGATCGGAGTACGAAAGAGAGACAATTGCTTGTGCTGCAAGATGAAATACAAAGTCTGGTCGCGTATCTTTAAATATTTCTTTAAGTAATTCTAAATCTCTTATATCGCAATAATGATGAGTGATTTTTGATTCTATGTTTAGCACCTCAAACATAGAAGGTTTTGTTGGGATTTCATCCGAAACACCTACTACATTAGCTCCTAATTTAATAAGCCAAGATGTAAGCCATGTCCCTTTAAAACCAGTATGCCCAGTAACCAAAACCGTTTTATCTTTATAAACATTATCAAACATCGATCTATCTCCAAACTTTCCATGGCGCTTTATTTTTGGTCCAAAGCTCTTCAAGATATACTTTATCTCTTAATGTATCCATTGGCTGCCAAAAACCTTGATGCTCATAAGCCATTAATTCATTGTCTTCTGCTAATTTTTTTAATGGGTACTGCTCCCAAGTAGTCGCATCATTTTCAATGTAATCAATGACTTTGGGAGATAAAACAAAAAAACCACCATTAATCATTCCACCATCACCACGTGGTTTCTCCTGAAAACTTTTTACTTGCCCACTATTAAGTTCTAGAGCACCAAACCGGCCAGGAGGAAAAGTAGCAGTTAATGTTGCAAGTTTTCCATGAGCATTATGATATTCGATAGACTTTGTTATATCTATATCCCCTACACCATCGCCATAAGTGAAACAAAAGACCTCTTCATCTTTTAAATGTTCTGCAACCCTTTTTAACCTACCACCCGTCATAGAGCCATCGCCTGTATCGACTAATGTTACAGTCCAAGGTTCAGCACGCTTATGATGGACTTCCATTTTATTATCTTTCATATTGAAAGAAACGTCTGACATATGCAAAAAGTAATTGGCAAAATACTCTTTTATCACATACCCTTTATAACCACAGCAAATAATAAAGTCATTGATTCCATGTGCTGAATAAGATTTCATGATGTGCCACAAAATAGGCTTCCCTCCTATTTCAACCATAGGTTTTGGCTTAACAGTTGTTTCTTCACTCAAGCGAGTCCCAAGACCACCAGCTAAAATTACTGCTTTCATTTTTTCTCCAAATTTTATTATTTTCATTTAAATATATTAATAAAAGACTCATAAATTGTAATATTCAGATTAGTGAATCACAATAAATAATATTATTTTCAAAGTTACATTTTATGCAATTATACCTACGCTAATACGCAACCTTAAGTACACGGCTAGTTTGATCAGTGTTAAAAAACTAACATCTAAACTCAATTACTTTGCCCAAAGAAAACTATTGGTATTGAGTCATATACCAATTGCATAAGAAAAAATCTGAGAATTATAACAATCTCAAAAATAGCCTTAGGTTATTTTTTATTTGTTCAACAATAGATTTATACACTTAGTAAGAGAAATTTAAATAGAACTTACTTATTTTAAGTAAGTTTACTAAGATATAATTTATAATGAATTGTGTCAGCATTGATCTTAAAGTAAATACTCTGCGCTAAATAATCATATAAAAATAACTGCCAAACAACTAATCTATTTAGCTCTTTCAAATTTTGTTATTCTTCTTATTATCAATATGTAGCATGTAAACGAAAAAATAAAACCGGTAAACATTATAACATCTGGTACTTCAAAATATTCACCAACTAAACCCACAGTAGACATAGCAACAGCACCTATAGAAATAATAATTAATACCTGCTGTGTGTTAAAACCAACACGCTGCAATATGTGGTGAAGATGATCTCTATCAGGCTTAAATGGTGACTTACCATTTCTATAACGTCGTACTACTATTGCTAACATATCCATCAATGGTACTGCGCAAATCCATAATGCAGTTACTGGTCGAAATGAAGCGTTGCCATTTTGCGTTCCCATGGTTAATAACCAAACAACGCTTAAACCAATAAACATACTACCAGCGTCACCCATGAAAATTTTATTTAACTTCTTACTTAAACCTAGATTAAAAATCAAATATGGAATTGTAGCTGTAGCAAGAATTAATGGGTAACTTATATAATCAGTTTGTCCACTCATGATAAAAAGAATAGCAACCGACATGAAAGTATTGATACTTAAACTACCGATTAAGCCGTCAATACCGTCGACCATATTAAAAGCATTAATAACGACAATAATACCGACATAAGTAAATATAATACCTAAAGGCCCTAACGTTACATCACCAAAACTGAATAAGTTACCTAGATTTGAAATATAACCACCAACGCCATATATCATTAAGCTGGCAACAATTAGCTGCCCGATTATCCTAATACGTACTTTCAAGTCGAACTTGTCATCAAGTGCGCCTATAAAGACCATCATGGCAGATGCAATTAAGTACATACGTAGCTCTAATGTATTTGGTAACCATAAAAGACTTGCCATAAGCACAGCAATAAAAATTGATATACCACCAATAAGTGGTATATGTCCAGCATGTAATTTTCGTTCGCTAGGTTTATCAACTAAACCTAATTCAATTGCGACGGGTTTAAAAAACTTAATTGCAATAAAGGCAAAGAAAAAAGCAGTACATATTGAAATCAACACTTCCATATTACAGTCCTGTTTAGCGTTAAGCTAAAATATCTTCCTTAGTTTTAGTCGACTTACCACTATTTGTAAAGTATCTAATTAAAACAATAAGTACTGATAATATGCCACCTAGCATAGTACCTATTATAACAATGAGTGCACGATTAGGTCCTGCCTTTAATTCTGGTACTTGTGCAGGGTCAACAGTTTTCAATACATATTCAGCAGAAACCTTGGTAAGCATCATGTTTTTAGTTTGTTCTTCAATCAGTTGATAAAACACTGTTTCCATGGCACTTACTTCAGTTTTTTCAAGCTGATTGGTTAGGTAATCAATTGATGTTTGCGTTTCTTTTTCATCTTTTTCGCGCATAAAGTTGTTTACATCTTCTACTAACCAAATAAGCCATTGTTTCGCAATTTCTGGTGAATAGAATTCAACATCTATGGTAACTAGTGATGTTTTTTTATCTTGTGCTGTAGAGACCAGTTTAAGTAGTTTTTGATATGCTTCCCACTTCGACGGTTTAGCAGTTTTAGGATAGGAAACTACTCTTAACCATCCATCAGTGTTTCGATCATAAATTTCGTTATCAATAATAAGTTCATTCTCTACTCTGTCCCACTTTTTAGCTGCCATTAATGGGACTAATAACTCATGTTTCTCTATATACGTTTCAAGAAAAGCACGTGAGTTTATGATTTCTAGAGCGAGAGTTGTTTTATCGATTCCTCCACCACCTAAGCTAATACCAGCAAGGCTTGCTAAACCACCAAATTGTCCAGCAAGAGCCCCCATACCGCTAGCGCCTTCACTTGAAGCAGGTGAAAGTAATACGGATGCTCTATACACATCTGGTTTTGATAATGCAAAGGCAATAGAGGAAACAGCGAAAATAAAAGAAATAGCTATGATGATAAACTTCCCAGCCCAAATAGCACGCCAAAGTTCTGCGAGGTCTATTTCATCATCGTTATTATTTAATATTAGTTGTTTAGACATTTGTTGGGAAAGTAAGACGACTTCAGGGGAGAATGTGCCATGCATCGGTTGTTCATTATTCTGTTTATTCACTGATTTATCGGGCACTTGATGGCATTCCATTATGTATATTTATTTAAATTTATGCTTTCATCTTATAAAAACGTGCAAAGTATACTTTATTTATTAATGTAGTGTAAAGGAGGGGTAGTTGTTAATTATGATTAGTTGGTTGCGTTTATGTTCAGGTATTTTACTTTTTCCACCTTCTTATACATCCTGTTAGGCGTTATTAGTTTCTATGCTTTGTTAGCTTTTGAATCTGAGTAGGCTTCAGGATCACTTTCGACGTTGTCTTATTCTTGTCATTGTGTTTCAACCTTTAATAACTTGATCCTGAAACAAGTTAAGGGGGAGGTGCTGAGATCAGGTTTATTGTTCTTTAATACCAACATCCGCAGATACAGATAAAGTGACGGTGCGTGTTGTTTAATCGTTGTAACTAGATTTCAGTTTTACTCATCAGTTACTGCTATCTAGCTTTCTGTATATGTTATTTGAACTTCTTCGCGAGTTTAGATATTTCCACCCAGTCGTTATTGATTAGGGATTGTTTTTGTCGTTTATTCCATCTTCTCATTTCTATTTCTATAGCCTTTGCTTCTTGTTCTGTTTTAAACTTTTGTTGATGAACTAATTTAACAGGTAGATTTACATTCATTCCAACGAGTAACTTTTTATATTTATCGTATTTTGCTAGAACAATTGCTAGTTCGTCACAACAGCCTGTGTGGTATATGCCGTCCATTGACTGTAAAATATAAACATAGATTAATGTGTTCATTCAAAACTCCGCTTTAACATTTTATTTACATGAGCGATATTGTAGTTGTCCTTTAGTTCTTTGCCAGTTTATATATTAGATATTTATATCTGTTTAGTTTTTCTTTGCACCAGGAAGTATTCTGTTTGCTTACTTTGTTGTTCTTCGTCTGTAAACTGATAAAAGATAAATTATAGAGTTCATAGTTAGTCTAATTGTTATTTCTATCCGTTGTCATACTGAATTTATTTCAGTATCTGTATTTTGTCTGTTTAAGTGCGAGATCCTGAAACGAGTTCAGGATGACGGAAGTTGTTTCACTGGTGGGTGTTTCAATGGTTGTTTAAAAGCATGTTTATTGTTCCTTATTGAACTTAAGTACCTACATCCTTGTAGGCAAGTTCACGATGACAGTGGTTGCTGATCTGGTTGTTATAAACTAACAGCCCCAAGCTTAGCTTATTTCGGTGTCTGTGTTTTTTCTGTTAAAAGCGAGATCCTGAAACGAGTTCAGGATGACGGAAGATGTTTCACTTGTGGGTGTTTCAATGGTTGTTCAAACACTTGTTTATTGTTCCTTACTAAACCTAAGTACGTACATTCATGTAGGCAAGGTCAGGATGAAGGAAGTTGTTTCACTGGTGGGTGTTTCAATGGTTCTTCAAACGCTTGTTTATTTTTCCTTACTAAGCCTAAGTACTTGCATCCATGTGAACAAATTCAGGATTACTGAGGTTGTCGTTCCATCAGTTTTCAAAAATATATTCACCAATCATTGCTAAGATCTAACCAATTCGGGTTTATCTGTTCAATTAGGTTGTTTTTCCATTCTCTACGCCAATTTTTTAGTTGTTTTTCACGACAGATAGCATCATACATATTTTCGAACGATTCAAAGTAAACTAATTTGATTAGGTTGTATTTTCTAGTAAAACCAGGCGTAAGTTTTAACTTATGTTGATAAACTCTTTGAGGTAATTGGTTTGTTACACCAATATATAAGGTCGTATTTTTGTTGTTAGCCATGATGTAAATATGAGGATGCTTCATACTGATTTCCTTTTCAGTGTAAAACATATTATAGGGTAATATTTTAAAGATGCTTAGGTGACAGTTCGATGCCGAGTATCCGATGTTGTGATGCTGAATTCATTTCAATATATGTGTTTTAGTACGAGCTACTGACTAAACCTAAGCGCCTAGATCCTGAAACATAGGTTTATAGTTCCAGACTAAACCTAAGTACCTACATCTCTGTCTCTTATACACAAGTCTATGATAGTTGATGAGTCTATGATCTAATGAGTCATCATTACTCGTTGATTCATCAATATGTACAATCAAACACCAGAAGAATGGGCTCATTTAGTTTTTGGTAACGCTGATTTAGGCGACCCAAGAAGAACCCAGCGTTTAACGCAATTAGCAAACGATATGGCATCTAATGTGGGGAGTTCTATTTTGAAAGCCTCTGATACGCCAGCCAAAATTGAAGCCGCCTATCGTTTTATCAGAAATGAGCAAATATGTCCTCAAGCTATTGCTGAGTCCGGATTTAAACAAACCAGTGAAGTGATAAAACAGTTACCTTTAGTCTTAGTTATTCAAGATACAACAGGGTTAACATTCAAACATAGTGTTTGTGAAGAATTAGGTTATGTAAGCTGTGCCAATACGTTAGGAAAACCCTCAAAAACAAGAACCATGTACGCCCATTCAACCTTGGCGATAGACGCACATACTGAGCACATTGTAGGTTTGCTCGACCAATATTATTGGTTTAGAAAAACAAAAGTCAAAGGCACAAGAGAGCAGCAGCAACACCGTGCTTACGAAGAAAAAGAAAGTTACCGCTGGCAACAAACACTTGTCGATATTAAAGCACGAATGGGTGGACTATCGAATGTACTCAATATTTGTGACAGAGAAGCCGATATTTATGAATACATGGATTATCAACAAAGCGAAGGCCACCGATTCTTAGTGAGAGCCAAAGAGAATAGAAAACTCATTGAACCTCAGTGCAATCTAAATCAGTTGATTGAAACCGCTCAGGGTCAATGCTGCTATGTCGTTGATGTCAAACAACGCGCAGGAAGAATAGCGCGTAAAGCTCAAATGACCTTGAGCTATCAGCGCATCATACTGTCCAAACCCAAGCGAGCAAAAGGACAAAGTGAATTAACCATCAATGTGATCATTTGTCAGGAAAAAGAAAGTACGCAAGACAACCCTCTGTGCTGGATTTTATATACGACTGAGCCAATTAATACTGCCGAAGAAGCTCAACAACTGGTTAGGTATTATGAATTACGTTGGCGAGTAGAAGAGTTTCATAAAGCATGGAAAAGTGACGGAACAGAAGTGGAAGAGTTACTTTTACAACATTGCAATAACATCAAGCGTGTTGCCATTATTAAGGCTTTTATTGCGGTTCGATTAATGCAGCTACAGAATTTGGCTCAAGATAGCCAACTGGCTAAAGAAATGAGTTGTACAAGTTATGTAGAAACGATGACATGGAAATTACTGTGGGTAAAG
>Ga0209395_1002092_pt1 | contig 26828 bp, 26 predicted proteins | sample GOMGulsemesocosm_3_FD_184635 | JGI IMG/M metagenome (GOLD analysis project Ga0209395, IMG submission 184635) | Methane-oxidizing microbial communities from mesocosms in the Gulf of Mexico - GOM9D Gulf of Mexico (SPAdes) (version 2) | ecosystem: Environmental > Aquatic > Marine > Cold seeps... | reverse complement strand
CATGGCACACCCTTTTCTTCTCAAGTATGGCGAAAGATTGCACCATTATTGGCCAAGCGTTGGAAAGTATATTACTTCGACTTACTAGGCTACGGATTATCAGACATGCAGGAGGGGCAAGATGTTTCTTTGGGGATCCAAAATACGCTGTTTGCAGCCCTACTTGCTAAATGGAATCTGACAAGCCCTGAAGTGCTATGCCATGACTTTGGCGGCGCTACAGCACTGCGGGCTTATTACCTTAACGGCATCCGCTATACAAAATTAACTTTGATTGATCCAGTAGCAATAGCACCTTGGGGCTCTGCGTTTGTCACGCACGTTAGAGAGTATCAACAAGCTTTTACAGGCCTACCAGATTACGCTCATGACGCCCTACTTCGAGTATATTTGCAGAGTTCAGCTAGCGCTTTACTCAGCGAAGAAGCGATCCAAATCTATATGAAACCTTGGCAGGGAGAACAGGGCCAGGCAGCCTTTTATCGGCAAATTGCACAAATGGATCAACAGTATACCGATCAGGTACAAAAGCAGTATGCGCAGATGGAAAATCCGGTGCAAATTTTATGGGGAGAAAAAGATCAATGGATACCTATAACACAAGGGGAAAAACTCGCTCATTTGCTGACAAATGGACGCTTAACGAAGGTCGCTCACTCAGGTCATTTAATGCAAGAAGATGCGCCGCAAGACATCATTGCCGCTATGTTTAGTTAGAGAAGCAGCGAACTTCTGAGGACTTATTGGCTACTTGCGTAGCTAAAGCGCTGTTATAATCATTCAAAGTTACTGCCTATTTTATAGAAAATATGATTTTTTTTGCATCGCCAAATAAATTCACTGGGATACACTCTTTGCAATCCAAGGGTAGATTCAGTCAGCACTTAGGCAACAGCGCACCAACTTATAACGTACAAGAAAGTTTGCTGCTGCCTAAACTATCACAAGCTCATAGGCCAGAGTGACCTATGGCCTATGACCCATAACTGATTTGCTGTTGTTTACTGTGCACTAGCCGCTAGCTCCTGAACCGCTCCCTGATGCAGCAAGAGATACACTTTATTGCGGATATGATTAGCCTCTTGGTCAGTCAAAGTTTTCTGCAGATGCCTGATCGTTAATTGCAACAACAGATTTTTTTGACCACTGTGCATCCCCATCCTCGCGTGAGCCGTTGACGGTAAGTCTGCAAACAACGTTGTTGATTTTATCTGCAGCGATTCGATGCAGTGGGCCTCGGGTAACTGACTGCGCAATTTGTCGCCAATCAATTCCTCATCGTAGGTTTGTTCGACACAAATAGACAGATCACGCTCAATAGCGGGCATCACCGACACTGCCTGATAGGGCAATAGATCATTCATTTGTCGACGAATGCGTGGATCATTATTTCGCAGCAAGCGAATATCGGGGATATTCTTACGCAGCATCAGCAACCTATCTAAACCTAAACCCATCGCCAAGCCTGTGTGTGTCGGCAATCTGCCATTATCAAGAATCTCTCTCGAGGTTATGCCACACTCCCCTACTTCTACCCATTGCTGATCCCAGTAGACATCAATTTGTACCCCCTGCTCGGTATAGGGATGGGCCGAATGAACAATCCGCCAAGACATGTTTGGCAAAGCTGTCTGCATTACTATCGCTATCATCTGTTGCAGATCATCAAAACTCATTTGTTTGTTGCTGCGCGAATCGACGATCCGCCACAAATCCAACTGATGCGGTTGGGCGCAGTGTAGCCGGTCGATACTGTCGCGCCGAAAGACCATTCCCGGTAATACCAATAATAAGTCTTGCGGTGGGTCGGCACACAAATTTAGCAATAAATCTGGAATTGCACTGGACGTCTGAGTCCGCAGAATCATTTTATCTGTCACATAACGGGTATAGCGTTCATCACGTGCAGCACCATCACTAGGGTAACCCAAGCGATCGTAGTTATTTTCCAACGAAACCACGGGGCTATTGCGACTGATGTGTAGACAGCACTGCCAGTGTTGGGTCAAGGCATTGTGAATGTGTGTTATTAGTTGCTGCATGGCATGAAAGCCCCGACTAGGATCGGTTAAATCAGCTAAGTTAAGGCTCTGATACAGAGAAGAAGGTGATAATAAAGTTGGCATTTAACAATGCTCCAATAAGAAAGAATTGAAGCGGAAATACCATTAATGAAGAACTGTTAGCTTTTGTTATTCATTTCTGGCAAAACGAGAAACCCCCGGGTAGTTGCCCGGGGGTTTCCGCAAAATAGGTACAATTACCTGCCGCCCGTGCCGTAAACCTGCCGAGGGCGTATAAATCGAATACATAAAGAAGCGAGCAAATAATTTTTCATGCTAGCAAGATAGCGATTAATTTTACCTATGTCTAGAAAATTTCAGGCTATGCGGGTCAAAGCCCCCTCCATTAAAGAGCAGCAATAGGATAGATATTAGTATGTGAGACCTCAGCATAACGACTGCATTTGATAATACGGCGTTAAAAACAGGCTCAATATACTCATTTACTCCAATAAACTCCGCTATTTCGCCTGTTTTTTCCTTGTCTTATCTGCATTCGTAGCGTTATGTAGAGCTCTCTATGTGTAAGTTTCACTATTTATGGTCAACACTGTAAAGATATTTTAACCTTTAGTGATCAGCAAAGGGCTATCAAGCTGATTAAACAGCTCTGGCCTCTGTTCCATCAAAAGTTCCATTTTATTGATGGGTATGGGTTTATGAAGGTAGTAGCCTTGCAATACATCACAACCTTGATTAATGAGTAATTCCTGTTGTTCAGCTGTCTCGACCCCTTCAGCAGTGGTTCGTAAATTGAGGCTTTTAGCCATCGCAATGGTCGCGTAAACGATAGCACTGCTATTTTTGTTTTCTGCCAAATCAGCAACAAAGCTACGATCAATCTTAACCCCATTGACGTCAAACTTTTTCAGTAGTGAAAGTGAGCTGTGTCCCGTTCCAAAATCGTCCATCCAGATATCGATCCCCAACGCTGATATTTCAGAGAGTGTTAAACGAGCATTGTGTTCATTGGCTAAAATAGCCGTTTCAGTCAATTCTAAATGTAGGTATTTAACAGCTAATCCAGTGTCTTTTAATATTTCTTGTATATCACTGACTATATTTTTTTGACCAAGCTGCACCCCTGAAATATTGACGGCACAGTAAAAGTTCACTAAATATGCAGCCTGCCAAACCTTTAATTGTTCACAAACCGTTCGTAACACCCATTCCCCCAGCTCTAGAATAAGGGCAGATTGCTCGGCGATCGGAATAAAAAGGTCGGGGGAAATGTACTTGTCATTACCACATGGCCAACGCAACAGCGCTTCAGTTCCTATGATCTTACGGTTTGTGCCATCGAATAAAGGTTGGAAAAAAACTTCTAATTGATGGTTTTTAATTGCCTGACGGAGATTTCTTTCTAAAGTAAGGCGCTGGTTTGCCTCACTATTCATAGCGCTGGTAAAAAAGGTGAAGGTATTTTTACCCATTAATTTTGACGAGTACATTGCCGTATCAGCATTACTCAGTAACTGGGGTCTAGTGCTTCCGCCTTTGGGGTAGCCTGTGATACCAATGCTCACACTCACCACTATTTCTTGCCCGCCTTGCAACATAAATGGAGTCTGGGTTAATAACAAAACTCTTTGTGCTACTGTGGCTGCTTTGGTTTGATTAGTGACATTATTTAAAATCATAACAAATTCGTCACCCCCAAATCGCGCACAGAAAAAATCTTCTTCCCTTATGTTATTTTGTAATCGGTTGGAAAATTGCACCAGCAAGTCGTCCCCTGCCGTATGCCCTAAACTATCGTTGATATTTTTAAAGTTATCTATATCTAAAAAAATCACGCTTAATTTTTGCAGAGTAATTTTATTTTTTTCTATTGCCTCATCTAAAAAACTATTTAACAGCAATCTATTAGGTAAGTTAGTCAGCGAATCATGATTAGCTTGATAGGAGATCTTTTTATTACTTTCTTCAAGCCGTTTTACCATTATTGAAAAGGAACTGGCAAGCTCACCTAATTCATCATTCCGATTTTCAATCGACACAATAGACGGTGTTCTCGACTTAATACCTACTTGAGAGGTGTACTTCACCAATTGGCGTATAGGTAAGCTTATACTTCTTGATACCCAAACCGCCAACAAGCCACCGATAATAGTAAATATGAATAGAGAGGTGCCCAGCACTGCCAGTAAATTTTCTCGATAACCTTGATCAAATACTTGTTCAAGTTCTACTTGTGTCAAATGTATATTTTTATTCGCTTGCTCTAGTGATAAACCTATGCGAACGCCACCTAAATATTCTTCACCGATAAATAATGGATGAGAAAAATCCATCATGTTTAATGACTGTTGAATCAGCGGGGAGCGACTGTTAGCTGCAGCTTGATTGAATTGATCACCGGGAATTTGCCCGAAGCGCGATAAACTTTCCTCTCCTTCGTGAACAATTGCTCCACTGGGATCATAAATAATGGCATATTTAACATCGGGTAAATTAAGCACAGAAACAAGTTGATAGTTTAATTCACTGGTATCTAAACTGTAGAGTGGGTTTATCAAGTTATCAGCTAATACACGACTGATACTTAAACCTTCATTTTTAATTTGCTGGTAAAGGCTTTTCCTCATCGCTTTTTCGCTAGAATGTAAACCCGTCTTAAGCTCATTCTCAAATTGAAACAATAGTAGAATGGCCATAATGAATACGACTATTAATACAACGCTTGCGATGATCAATGAATAACGGATTTGTAAACGCATCTTGGATCCCTAATTCAAATGATGATTAACCAGTTCATAGATTTTGCGTGTGTGTTGCAGACTCGCCTTTATTTCGTCATTAATTTCATCGAAGCGGCTGGTCTTTTGATAGCTGTATAAAACCTCTCGTCCTAATTTGTTCAGATGAATATTCAATAGAATCTGCTTCAAACGTTGTTTTAGCTGCGGATCTAGTTGCCTCCTCACTAACTCAATAGCTCTAGGAAAAGGCTTGGTACGATGAATCACTTTGAAATTTTTTCTTAATTTCAGGGGCATATTTTCTTCTTTGTCCCAGTCTAAATTACTGATTGCCCCGACGTCGGCAACCCCTATATGAATCCAACTGGCAGTGTTTATCTCTGACCCGGAAAAAGCATAGCCAACTTTGTTAGGTGGCGGTGTTTTCCTTGGTTCGCTCAAATGCAATAGAGGGAGATCAAGCTCTATAAGCTCAGCTGCCGGTACATAAAAGGCCGAAGTAGAACCTTTGTCCTCAAAGGCGATGGTTTTTCCAAGCAGTTGATTTAAGGATTCAATTGAGCTATTTTTGCGCGTAAAAAAAACGCTATAGTAGAATAAAACACCTTTTTTGCGTTTTAGTAGTAGTAATTGGGCCCCTGTTTGTTGCTCGAACTCTATTGCTGAAAACGGTGTTTCAGTGACCCAATCTACTTTACCTTCTTTCAATAACTGAATCATATGCTGGTTATTGCGAGCCATGACAACTTTACTTTTTGTTATTCCCAAACTGTGCATTTTGCTCACCACATAATCGGCAATCGGCTTTAATGTATGGTAGTGCTTTTTAGGATTGGTCGAAACAGTGCCTATTACCAGCGTATCTTTTGCCAGGCAATTGAGCGAAACAAGGGGAATCAATGAACACCATAGTAATCTGAAAATGATCTTTTGCAGCATGACATTAGCCTTTTTTACTATTCCATAATTAAGTATAGTCGCACTTGGCTTAAACGTTGTTAATTGCAAAGGTTTTGCAACAGTAACTAATGATATGCTGCTAAGTTGCAGTTGTTAGCTATGACAAATTTGGCAGAAAAAGTAACAAAACGCCTACCCTTTGTTGGAGGCTTGATCAAAATATAGAACTGGAACCCGATGGCTAATACACATTTAAGTGATCAATGTTGTTTTACTAATATTGTAATCAAACTTTATACAAAATAGTTAAAGTGTGTAAAGTTCAGTCAATTTTTTGGCTCATTTATGGGGTTAAAAAAAGCTCATTTATCGATGCTATTCACACATATACATCGTCCTTGATGTAGCTAATGTTCTTGTTAACATTTTCCTCATGCCTTCTATAACATCACTATGAAAAAAGCTCATTATTAGCAATCACCACTGATCCCAACTTGGATTATCTCTGTCAAAACTCTCTACTAAGTAATCGATGAATACTCGCACTTTTTCCGGCATATAGAGTCGTTCGGGAAAAACAGCATAAAGTAATTTATGTGGCATCTTGTAGTTATCTAGTACCGGCAGCAAATCCCCTTTTTGGATATCAGCACCGGCAATAAAAGTGGGCAGTCGGCCTATCCCTAGCCCCTGTAGCAATGATTTTCTCAGTGCTTCACTGTTATTGACTTGATAATTCCCCGAAACACGTACCACTTCTTGCTCTGACTCTTTAAAGAATCCCCACTCATTTATCACCGTGTGATTGCTATACAAAATGCAATTATGATTGAGCAAATCACTGGGCGTTTTTGGCACGCCGTGTCGTGTTAGATATTCACTGGATGCACATAAAACACTATTGAGTGAGGTAATCTGTTTAGCGACAAGGGATGAATCCGGCAAACTACCCGCGAGTAAGGCGATATCTAGCCCTTCACTAATAATATCAGTGCGTACATCACTCATATTTAGATGCAGTTCTATCTGTGGGTACTGCTGCAAAAACCTCGGGATCAAAGGGGCTAGATGAAGGTGGCCAAAGGAGACTGGGCAACTGATGCGCAATGTGCCTTTAGGCACTTGTTGTAATTTGGTGGCGGCGTATTCAGCCTCTTGTGCAAAACGTAATGCTTGTGAGGCATGTTGGTAATAGCTACTCCCAGCTTCGGTCAAGCTCAATTTACGCGTCGACCTGTGTAGCAGTTTCACTCCCAATTGCGCTTCAAGGGCAGAAATGCGTTTGCTGACTGCCGATTTGGATATGCCCAGTTTATCAGCAGCTTTCGAAAAACTACCGTATTCAATCACCGCAGTAAACACTGGGATGGCACTTATTTGCGTCATGACATTCTCTTTGTTGAGTTTTTCTCAACAGATATGTTCTCATAAGCAGTATTATCAATCAATTAGAAACAAAATAGACTTCATCTATCAACATTATCAAGTAAATGGAGCGCAAGATGGTAAAACTAGAGCATGTAAATTTAGTGGTTAGTGATATTGATCAAACGGTTGATTTTATTCAAACCGCCTTTCCCGATTGGATAATACGCGGCAGAGGAGAAAGTGAATGGTATGGCAATAAACGTCACTGGCTACACATAGGTAACGATGATTATTACATTACCCTAAACGACAATGCAGCAGGTGCTAATCGCAATTTAAAAAGTCAGGCAGCAGGGCTAGCCCATATTGGATTTGCCGTTGATGATCTAGCGGGGATTTCTGCCCGCTTGCAAAACAAAGGGTATCCAATAGCAACTATTGGGGCGGATCACCCCTATCGAAAAACCCTCTATTTCATCGATCCAGCAGGGTTTGAATTCGAGTTTATCCAGTATTTGAGTGATATACCTGAACAGAAAAACCTTTATGGCGGAGAAACTTCAGCGATAAAACGTCTTGCTAGCGCCTAAAATTAGTCGGCGTCAATAACATAACTTACTAGGGGATTAACATGAATATTAAAGTGATGACCAAAGCGCTGTACGCGGCTGTCGATAACAAAAATATCGAGCAATTATCTACCTTTATCGACGACGAGGTACATTTTTGTATCGGCAATTTTGCCCCTGTCGTCGGAAAGCATGCAGTGCTTGAAGCCAACCGATCTTTTTTTGCTAGCATCACCAGTATGGAGCACCAGCTAGATAATATTTGGCAGTGCGCTGAAAGCGTCATCTGTAACGGCACAGTTGCCTATGTAAGACTCGATAAGAGTGAATATTCGGTGCCTTTTGCAACCGTTTTGAAACTTAACGAGGGTAAAATTATCGAATATCTTGTCTATGTTGACATATCCAAACTATAGACTCATTCTTTACTGAAAAATGACGCTCATATCAAACTGAAGATTTACTGTTAAGATGAGTATCTGCAATGATAGACAAACCTTCGTTTGTTTATCATTGAATACCTTGCATTACCTGGGTCGATATCCAACATATCCACCTTATGATCTACAGCGCCCGCAAAAAGATCACTCTTACTCACCCCTTCTCATTGCTACGCTCATTACCTGACAGCGGCCCATGACTCAAATATCTTATCAGCATCCGCCTAAGAAAAAATCATCCCGTTTATCGATCCAGCAGGGTTTGCATTCCAATTCATCCTGCATGTTAGGAATTACCTTGCCAAAAAACATATCTGGCGGTGAAGTTTCATCGAAGAAACACTATGCTTGCGCATACTACAATTATGCCTATATCATAGAACTTATAGAAGAATTCACAATAATAATCAAAGAACTAGGCAGCGCGGTCGATAACCATCATGTAGAACAATTGTTTGCCTTTATCGTCAATGATATACACTTTTTAATCGGCAGTTTTGCAGCTGTTGTCGACAGGCAGTCTTTGCACCCAGCCAAACTTTCTTTACGCTCATCAGCCGCATGAAACATCGACTAATTAATCTTTGGCAGATGTTGGCTAACCATGCTTGTCGCCCAATATAAGAGATTGAAATAAGATGCCTATTATTAAATTTATGACTAATAACAGCCGCTGGCTGTTCGGTGGATTTTTACTGACCTTCTTTTCTGCCCTTGGACAAACTTATTTTATTTCACTTTCTGCCGGTGACATTCGCGCTGAATATAGTTTAAGCCACGGTGATTTTGGTTTACTTTATATGCTTGCGACTTTAGCCAGTGCACTGACTCTGCCTTGGCTTGGCAAAATTGTTGACCGATTTTCACCTCGCCAAGTGGCTTTGATCGTTATCCCGTTACTCGCACTTGGTGCATTGAGCATGGCTTTTTCCAGCCATATTGCCACATTAGTTGTCACTATTTATATGCTTCGTCTATTTGGACAAGGCATGATGACACAAAATGCTTTGACGGCAACCGCGCGCTGGTTTTCTGCAAGCAGAGGTAGAGCCATCTCAATAGTGACCTTGGGCCATAATGTGGGCGAAGCAGTACTACCCTTTATTTTCGTCGCCATTGCCGTCTCTTTTGGCTGGCGTCATACTTGGATCGTATTTGCAGTTCTACTGATGCTTGTCGCACTACCAATGATCACCGGCTTGTTATCGAAAGATAGAGAGCAGCAAACTTCCGATCTAGCGCCAAAAGTTACCGCCAAGCGTGATTGGACACGCAGCGAAGTCGTTCGCGACCCTTGGTTTTGGATACTATTAAGCGGCATCTTAGCTCCCCCTTTTATCGGCACCACCATTTTCTTCCATCAGGTTTATCTAGTTGAATTACGTGGCTGGTCACTGTCTTTGTTTGCTTCTGCATTCTCTATTATGGCTTGCTCAACCATCACCTTTGCATTAATTACCGGATATTTAGTGGATCGCTTCTCTGCGCTCTCTCTGCTCCCCATCTTTCTTATACCGCTTGCGCTTTCATGTTTTGCCCTCGGTACTATTCAAGCGACATGGGCACCCTTTTTATTCATGACTTTGATGGGCATATCCTATGGCTTTTCATCGACACTGGTGGGGTCTATCTGGCCAGAGATCTATGGCACTAAGCATTTGGGGTCTATTCGTGCACTTATCGTGTCATTCATGGTGTTTGGCACAGCAGCAGGGCCTGGGCTCACTGGCTGGTTAATTGACAGTGGTGTTCCCTACCCAATGCAAATCATTGCAATGGGTATATACTGCCTGATTGCCTGCATTGGCTTGTTTTTCGCATCTCGCCACTTAATCACTCGCCACAAAGTGGCCATAAGTATTAAATAAGGAAAGCCACCTAGATAGCATTATCATGATCACCGATAAAAGAATTTCTAACAATGTAATCAATAACCTTTACTGGTCATGATTTACATTTCTATATTTTGTTCTTCTAACTCAATTAAACACGCAAAAGCGTAACTGGACACTGCTGATTAAAGTTATATACATTTGATTATGTTAGGTTAATTAAAATATTTTTTCCTTCCCCTTTATTAAATTCTGGGAATTCCCAAAAGTAAAATAAAAATTAGAGAACCCAAAATGGCCAAAAATCGCAAAGTCATCATCACTTGTGCAGTCACAGGTGCTATCCACACCCCATCAATGTCTCCTTATTTACCAATAACAGCACAACAAATTGCAGATGCGGCGGTACAAGCGGCGCAGGCAGGTGCTGCAATCGTTCACTTACACGCACGTGACCCAGAAGATGGCAGACCCGTACAGACAGCTGAGGCATTCGAACCTATTCTTGAAAGCATAAAACAGCGCAGTAACGTAGTCATTAATATCACCACAGGAGGCTCTCCTCGCATGTTAGTCGATGAGCGCGTGCAGCCTGCAGCCAAGCACAAACCGGAAATCGCCTCTCTCAATATGGGTACCATGAATTTTGGTTTGTTTCCTATGCTCAAGCGCGAAATAGAATTTAAGTATGCTTGGGAAAAGGAGTATTTAGAGGGGTCACGGGCAAGTTTATTCCGCAATACTTTTGCAGATATCGAATACATTTTAAAAACCTGTGCTGAAAATGATACCCGTTTCGAAATTGAGTGTTATGACACCTCCCATTTATATACGTTGGCCCATTTTGCCGAAAGAGGTTTACTAAAACCTCCATTTTTCATTCAAACAGTATTCGGATTACTCGGCGGCATTAGCACTCACTGCGATGATGTGCTGCATATGAAACGCACCGCAGATCGATTATTTGGCGATCAATATCGCTGGTCTTTGTTAGGCGCTGGCAGCAGCCAAATGTCAATCGCTGCAATGGGAGTAGCAATGGGTGGAAATGTGCGTGTTGGATTAGAAGACTCACTTTGGATTGGCCCCTCAGAACTAGCAAAAACCAATGCCCAGCAAGTAGAAAAAGTTAAAAATATTATTCAAAACCTCAGTTTAGAAGTAGCCACAGCTGATGATGCGAGAAATATTTTAGCTTTAAAAGGTGCTGATAAAGTGGGCTTTTAATACTACAAAAGAACATTGTACCGGCTTCCATTTGGCGTGCTATGTCATTGGCCGCTGCAATGTATTCACTCCATACATTGTTATGGAACGCTATCATGCAAAGTGTCCTATCAGGACTCTTTATTAGATGCTGATTGTAGGCCTTTATCTCCGATAATAACCCTGCCGCTGCGCCGCACTCTTCTTGATGATAATTACTTACTTCTCTTGGATGATAGATTTCTAACTCACTCCCCGCGTCTATATCCAATCCTTTACTATCTGAAATAGTCAAAATTACAGGTCTTGAGCGCTTTGTTTCGGCGTAAATCTGCCTATGATTTGGGTTGAGTAGACTTGATCAATATATCAATTATCTTTACCTAATAAAAATCAGTAAAGATTATAATTTGTGATATTAAATGTCGAAATGAATCACTTATGCTATACTGATTATTTATACAGTTATGAGTATCGCATGTTACAATTTATTCCCTTAAAAGCGCAGGCCGGATTCACTGGTTTTGAAAGTCCAGCGGCTGAATATACGCAGAGTGATTTAGACTTAGGCCAGTTGTTGATTGACCACCCTACTGCAACATATATAGGCTACGCAGAAGGTGAAAGTATGATTGATGTGGGGATTTATTCGGGAGACTTATTAATTATTTCTCGCGCGGAAGAGGTTAAAAACAACGATATTATTGTCGCTAATCTCAATGGTGTATTTGTCGTCAAACAAGTAGACAAAGCCAATAGACGACTTTTGTCAGCGGCTAAAGGCTATCTGCCTTACTTATTACAATCAGGTGATGAGTTTCAAATTGAAGGGGTTGTTACACGCTCTATTCGCCTTCATAAACCTTTGAACTTGTCGTTGTAATGTACGCGCTCTGTGATGTTAACGCGATGTATGCAAGTTGTGAAAAAGTCTTTGATCCCAGTATACGCAAACGCCCCGTGGTTGTATTAACCAATAACGATGGCTGTATCTGTGCAGCCTGTGGCATTGCTAAAAAAATGGGGGTGGGTAAGAAGTTTGTACCTTATTTCCAAGTCAAAGGCGATCTGGAAAGAGTCAACGCGGTAGTACGCTCCAGTAACTATGAACTCTATGCAGAGCTCAGTAGCCGGCTAATGGAAACGTGCGCCAGATTTGCCCCACACTCGCACATTTATTCGATTGATGAGTGCTTTTTATTTTATGGCAAACACTCAACCTATATTCCGCCCGAAGGGTGGCAACAGCATGCAACAAACATTCGGCGTACCGTTTGGCGTGAAACTCGTTTACCCATAGGCGTCGGTATGGGACAAACCCCAACACTGGCGAAAGCAGCTAATCATGCAGCCAAGAGAATTGATGGCTATAACGGGGTGGCAGTCATCGATAATGAAGAGACTCGAAAACACATCTTGTCCAATATGGAAGTGACTGAAGTGTGGGGCATTGGAAGAAGACTAGGGGTACGATTAAACGATCTAGGTATTACTACTGCGTTACAACTTGCTAACCAACCAGCTGCGTTAATGAAAAAACAATTCTCGGTCTTAGTTGAAAGCACAGTGTATGAGCTGAATGGAAAAACCATGTTGAATTGGGATGATGTCAGAGCGCCGAAGAAAGAAATTTATTCCACAAGGAGCTTCGGCCAGCGTATTACCGACACGGTGCAACTACGCTGCGCCCTCGCCTCCCATGTTGAAATTGCGGCCAGAAAGCTGCGTAAACAAAACAGCCTGGCCAATTCTATTTCAATCTTTGCGACTAGTTCCCCACACGACCAAGCAGGATATTATCGAAAATCCGTGTTTCATCACTTTGCGGTGCCAACCTCTGACAGTCGATTAATCATGGCCGCTTGTAGCGAAGCGGTCGATGCCATATTCAAAAAGGGTGTTAGGTTCTATCGGTGTGGTATTGGCTTAATGGATTTATGTGATGCTGACAGCTATCAACACGATCTGTTTTCACAATCCAAAGACAGCCCAGAGTTAATGCGAATCATGGATACTATTAATCAAAAGTATGGCCGTAGTACCGTACATTTGGCGGGAACAGGGATTGATCATAAATTTGCAATGAGGCGTGAGTTTCTATCACCTCAGTACACTACCCGATGGAGCGATATACCGCGTTTGTATTGTGTTTAAACTTTACTCAATCTGTATTATTTAGTTATAAGGCGGAAAATAAAGTCCAAAGTGCAACATTCACTTACGCTGCTTGATAGCACTGTTCCAAGATATATTTCTATCCAATTACACCGAGAGATTGTAGATAGCATCCAGTAATACATTAGCTCCATCGACTAACTGTTGAACATCAGTGTGCTCTTTTGGGTTATGACTAATCCCCCCCTTGCTTGGAACAAAAATCATTGCTGATGGACAAATTCGGGCAATCATCTGGGCATCGTGCCCTGCTCCAGAAGTCATTCGCTTAGTCATAAAACCGCGATTATTTGATGCTTCTTCAATATGTTTTACCAATTTATTATCAAAAGTAACAGGTTCAAATCTAACAAGTCTTTCTACTGAAACTCTAATATCACCCTTTTGTTGCAACTGATCCAACAACCTATTTAACTCTCTTTCTACATCTTTCAGGTCACTTTCAAAAGGTGAACGAACATCAACGGTAAACACCGATTTGGAAGGAATAACATTGATAATATTTGGTTCAAACTGGATAGTGCCAATTGTTAATACCATACCATTACCTTTTTTATTTACGAAGTCTTCCAGATAAGTCATCACTTTCGCTGTTGCCATACCTGCATCAGCGCGCATTGACATTGGCGTGGTACCTGCATGATTGGCGACTCCATCCAAAGTGATTTTCTGCCATGAAATTCCCTGTAGATTTTCTACAACTCCGATAGGAATACCGAGTTTCTCAAGAACAGGCCCCTGTTCTATATGCAATTCGATATATGCTTTGGGTTGCATGAATCCCGGCTCATGAAAGCCTGCATAACCAATACGCTCAAGTTCACTACCAAGGATGGATCCATCAATGCCAACAGTTGCTAGGGCTTTATCGATACAATAATCTCCAGAGTATACCAAAGAGCCCAGCATATCAGGTGCATAGCGCGCGCCTTCTTCATTTGAAAATGCACTAATAATAATTGGGTTGGCAGGTTTATGATCAGATTCTTGAAGAGTCAAAATAATCTCAAGGCCTGCTAGCACACCATAAATCCCGTCATAAATACCTGCATTGAGTACTGTATCTATATGAGAACCCATCATGATAGGGTCGATATCTACAGTGGTATCTTCTTTCCATACACCATGAATATTACCAATTCTATCCACTGCAACGTCTAGGCCTGCATCCTTCATCCATCTAACAAGTCGATCTCTTCCCTGTTTATCAGCATCAGTAAAAGCTAAACGAGAAAGCCTCCCCTCACTATCACGACCAATGTCACCGTGCTCTGTAAGCCTAGCAATTAAGCGCTCTGAATTTATGTTCATTTTACTACCCTTTATCGGTGTAACTTTAGTATCAAGATGACCTTTCTGACGAGTGTCTGGTAACGCCCAGGAGCAATTTTCCATCAATATAAATCCCTAATACCTGCATCATCAACCAAAATGATCAAAGAATGTAATAGCATAATTATATAAGTAGGCTAATTTTCAATCGTTTTTAAGCTTTAGCAACGCAAATGATCTCGCAGAGAGCCTGACTATAGGTTGTCACGGCTCGCTACAGGAGATCAAAAAGAGAGAGATCACCGCTAAGCTTTATCATATTCGTCAAGGCCTTTAGTCATTTATGAGTTCACTTCTCATCCATTTAACTTATAAAATTTCCGACATATTATTAATTAAGATTAGCTGAAGGGGATATAATTGTACGCAAAGTATGTGCAGAATTTAATTGTATTTCATTCTTCAAGAGCGGGTATTAATGATAATAACTGGCATAAATGAGTTTAATAATCGCGGTATATGGAAATGATTAATAAGCCCTCAATGCACTAACAGTATTAATATATTGTTCTTCTCGTTTTTAGAGCAACGCTTTCATGAGCAGCATACCTGCATACTGGTTGTCCACTTCATAAGGGACTTCAGATAGCTTCAATGTAGTAGAATAAATCGTTCGTGACTCTCCCGTGTTTTTAAATATTTGAAGGGCCCTGCTTTACTATCTTTATCAATCTGATCGACGGTATATCACTTAAGTCAAAGCTCTTCAATTGTCATAACTCTTGGCGGTTGTTGCGGGTATACCTAACGAACACCAAGTATTGTTTACCTTGTTTGGTTCGCTTTTAGTTGTTTTTAAACCCTACACGAACTATTATCAAAAATCATACCTTAAACGAACTGACGAGACCAAAAATGTTTGTTACAGCATACCTACGAGCATCAACCAATGAACAAGACACCACTCGCGCACAAGATGAATTATTGAAGTTTGCCAATAATCAAAATATCAAAATAGCGAACTACTACATCGAAAATCAGTCTGGGGCAAAAATAGAACGGCCAGAATTAGCGAGACTGATATCAGACTCTTACCCCAATGACATTTTACTGATTGAAAAAGTGGATAGGCTTTCCCGCTTACCTTATGAACAATGGAAGCAATTAAAGAACAAACTGGTGGATGCCAAAATCCAGATTGTGGTGATCGACCAGCCAATGACACATGCTGCTTTATCAGACTCGCCAGATAATACGATGATCGCAAGAGTGCTCACCGATTTTATGATTGATCTGGCAGCGACTATGGCGAGAGATGATTATGAAACGAGAAGAAAAAGACAAGCGCAGGGCATTGCGAAGGCTAAACTGAAAGGGAAGTATCAAGGTAGAAAACCCGATGCTGAGCTCAGAGAAAATATCGCTTTATCGCTTAATGAAGGAAAGACCTGGTCGCAAATACAAAGCTTGACGGGATGTAGTCGATCTACTATTGCTAAAGTATCTAAACTCAATAAAGGGCAGTAACCATAACCGACTGCAATACACATGTGTATTTGTTTAGACTTGAATTAGCATGTTCAGTTGTTACACCATATCAATTCTAACCGTTGTTCTCGGTTCGTCCCTGACTTTTTACAGTATGGTCATGAGGTTGTTTGCCGCCAATTGCGGTCATGTAAATATTAGTAACTTTTTGGGGGGCTGTATTGGCATTACTTTTCCCCTACATGTGAAATCGCTAAGTTATCACCTGTTTGTTCACTGATTATTTCTTGAGCATGCAAAATAAGTGTCGCTCTTATTAATCATAAAAGCTGGCTTTATATACAGTATATCAATATTTTAGTAAATCTGAGATTTATTCTGTACATCATTAGCGCACTTTGCCACAAAGTGATATTCTCGATTGGTCGTAAATTCAGTGAGTTACATTGCTCTTGCATATAGATAGTGGGACAACAGCTCGGGGAAAGTGAGACGTCTCGAAAACTACAAATTGCAATTTTACAAGGACTTTAAAATTAACGCGTTGTCGGACGATCACTTTCACGTAAATGAGACGTCGCACTATTAAGCTGTTAGTTGGCTCGGCCTTATTAGTAAACTAGGTCAGTAGTAATTTAAAAAGTCTTTAGCAGTAGCAAAGTATTCGGCATCACACTGTTCTATCAAGTTCAATGTGTCGCCGAACTAATCGGGTAGCCGAGGGTCTCTAACCCTCAGCCCCCACAACACCCTGCATGCGGGTCCGCACAGGGCGTTTCCCAGAAACGCTTAAAGTATAATGGCCGATTATCTCCTTTACACTCCAATGATGGTTTCTGATTTTGCGCCACTGCTCCTAGGTCCGGTCGGATATAGAGCAGATGAGCTGCACAGGCTCCTCATTGATTTCTAGGTTCAAGCCTTCACCTTGTACCATCCATTACGATGGCCGTTTGGCTACTATGCCCTCAGCTGACTTCTGCTTAATCACCACATTAGTTACCTAATAGGGCGCTGTCGGTCTTCATCGGGTTCGCTTTTCTCTGTTGATGAATTCAGAGAAACCAAGGCATTTATACAGCAGAGCCTTACTGCTAATTTACCGATCGCTTGTTAAGCAGATCTCCCCAGATAAGAACATGAACTTTCACTGCGCAACTGCATCATTTACGGTGGCCGTTAAATCACATGGCTTCGTCGTCTTGTGCCAACTCGCCTCCAGCTTACGCCTCATATGATGTTCTTGTTCATCAGCTCGCAGTTTTGCTAGCGGCTTCCTCCAGACCAAACCTCGCGGTTAAGCCCTTGCCATTCGCTAGTAGTTAACGTTTAATAACAGTACGTTAAATAAACGGTGATTTTCCTACAGAGGACTTTCACCTCATTAGTTCATGCCCATGCTGGGCGTACACAAAAAGCTCAAGCAAGGACGCCGAAAGCGGCGCCGCTTAGCTTGGCGTTAAGCTACTAAGGATATAGCTGTGGATTCTGCATTAAAAAAAGAAATAGTTGAAGCTGAGAAAAGCTTAAGGTTGGCCATGATTTCATCTGATATTGAGGTTCTTAATCATCTTCTTTCAAAGGATTTAATTTTTACTAATCATCTGGGGCAGATTCTATCAAAAAGTGACGATCTAGCTGCTCACACTAAAGGTGATTTTAAAATTCACGACTTATCGTTATCTGACCAAATAATAAAACCTTCTGGTAACGTTGTTATTGTATCAGCTCAAGCAAATATCGCAGGCAGTTACAAAGGTGAAGCTACGAATGGTAATTTTCGTTTTACAAGAGTGTGGGAAAAACGTGGTAGTAAATGGCAGGTTTTGGCTGGGCATGCAAGCATCGTAGCCTAACAAGCAAATCAATCAGGACTAAAAACAGTTGGCTTTTGCTCCTGCGTCGCTTATTTTAGGCTATTATTTGGGCGTTATGTCGTTTGGAGAATGAATTGAAATTCTTAGAGTATGGAAATCCTGAAGGTAAAACCGTTATTTATTTTCACGGTGCGCCAGGCTCACCTGAAGAAGGCTCTATTTTTGACGAGCATGCCAAAAAGCACAATTTGAATATTATTTGTTATGATCGATTTTCTATTGATTCATCATTGCAAGATAAGGCTTACTACGAATATTTAGCTAATGTTATTATCGATAAAGCTAATGGAGGGCAAGTTGATATAATTGGCTTTTCTATCGGTTGTCATGCCGCCATTGAAACTAGCCTTTACTTAGAAGGCATTGTTCGCGAACTACACCTTATATCCTCCGCTGCACCACTTGACGCTGCTGATTTTCTAAATGGCATGGCAGGGGGAATGGTATTTTCTATAGCAATGAAACATCCTGCTATTTTTACCTTATTATCGTATTGGCAAACTCTTTTAGCCAAGATAGTTCCTAGCGTTTTATTCAAAATGTTATTCGCCAGTGCTGTAGGTGAAGACAAATCTCTGTCAAAAACCGCTGACTTTAAAGATTACATTAGCCCAATCTTAATACATTGCTTTAATACCAACGTTAAAGGCTATATAAGAGAAATAAAACAATATGTAACACCGTGGAAAGAGTCAATTCTCAAGTGCTGTGCCAACACCCATATATGGCATGGCACTAGTGATAATTGGTCGCCTGTCAGCATGGCTAAATACTTAAAAGAGAATATACCCACTTCCTCAAACCTTGAGCTAATGATGGGTTTATCTCATTACACATGCCTGTATGCCGCAGCACCCAAAATATGCTCACAACTAGAAAACACATAATCGGGTAGCCGAGAGTCTCTAACCCTCAGCCCCCACAACACCTTGCATGCGGGTCCGCACAGGGCGTTTCACTTAGAACAGTGAAGCTTAATCCATCCATCACGTAACTCGTATAAACCCTGTCGTTTTAAATAAACATTCGACAATGCCTGATTAATACCTGGAGTTTTAGCGCTACGCCATGGGCCTTTGCTAGTGATGCCACAGGCAACTGCTGCTTGTACTCTGACGCCTAATCTCATCAAACTTCTTACCTTGGTTCGAGGCTTTCGCCACTGACTCCAATAGGCCATCCGCACTCTACGCCTTATCCAATGATCTAGATCGACGCAAAGCTGATAACAATTAGCGATACCAAAGTAGTTAATCCAGCCGCGTATAAATTGACTAGTTTTGAAGAGCTGATATGTCATAGAGACTGGTCAATTAAGCCTTTGGAAGGGAATCCTTGGTATTTTTAAATTCCGATGTATGAGTAATTAATAGCAAGAGATATTAACTTGTTTTAAATTAGTGCGTAAACGGGTCATGATTTTCGTTAGCTGTTAGCAGCGTTAATTCTCTTTCTGAATGGTCGCTTTGTGTCAACTCCTGTCTATTTGGAGCGTTGAAATCGATGGCTAAAATCGGCCAAGAGCGGTCTATTTGCTAAGCTTATATTTACCCTGTGACCTCCCCTTGTCATTCATCATCGATTAACGTTTAATAACTCGCTGAAGTGTCGACTGTTCTAAGGCCTAACCAGGACACTAATTTCGTTTTCAGTCGGGTTATTGGAGATATGTAAATGTTTGGTTTTAAAATTATCGCACTATGCAGCACAGGAATGAGCACATAATTTGGATATTCTAACTCAGGCTTTGCTCGGGGGTGTCGTCGCACAGGCGGCATCGCGTAAAAGCGAGATTAAAGTTGCCACTGGCGTTGGTTGCGGTGCCGCCGTACTTGCTGATTTGGACACCCTGATCCGCGCTAGCAGTGATCCATTACTCAACATAGAATTCCATCGCTACTTTACCCACTCACTGCTCTTTATTCCGCTTGGTGGTTTACTGGCGGCGTTGCTTGTCTGGCCTTTTTTGCGGCAGCGACTGAGCTTCAAACGGCTGCTCTTCTATACCTTGCTCGGCTACGCTACTCACGGGCTACTGGATGCAGCCACTAGCTATGGCACCCATTTACTATGGCCATTTAGCGATTTACGCACCGCCTGGGGAATAATAGCCATCATCGACCCATTATTCTCGCTGATATTGCTACTAGCCATGGTGGTTGGCTTGCGCCGAGGCACTGCTCCCAGTTCTCGACTAGGCCTAGTGTTGGCGGCTAGCTATTTGTTGTTGGGTGTCTGGCAGAACGACAGTGCCAGTCAAGCCACACTGCGACTGGCCGAGCAACGAGGTCACCAGGTTGAGCGTATGCTGGTGAAGCCAACCTTGGCAAACTTGCTACTGTGGCGCTCCATATATGAGAGTAATGGAATCTTTTATGTCGACGCTATTCGTCTTGGGATATTTGCAGATGATCGCATTTATGGAGGGGGACAAGCCAAACGTTTTGTCCTGAATCGCGATAAACCAAGGCTGGAGCAAACATCTGTACTACATCATGATATAGAGCGCTTTCTGTATTTTTCCGATGATTATGTGATCGACGATCCAGATAGAGAGAATGTACTCATTGATATTCGATACTCGATGTTAGCGAATGGATTAAAGCCGATTTGGGGTATAGACATGAACGTAGCTTCATCAACCCAACACGCACAGTTTGTAAATTACCGTGATCGAAGCGGTTTTTCGATTGAGCGGTTTGTTGCGATGGTACTGGGGCGCTAGTATGAGCCGAGGGAAAGTCTAAAAAGAAGACCGCATGCGCGATTTACCCTAAGCCGAAAAATTATAGTCCATAGGTACAGCCGTGATAGTCATAGGCAACCGTTAATACACATTTGGAGAAGCGAAGGGATCTCTAGACACGAAGTGAATCGGTGCCGAGTAACCTATGGAGCCGATACCGAGGTGGTCCATCTGAGTGAGCGTTTATTAAGTCAAATACTTGTCTCGCTCCAAGCCGATGCGCTTATGTGGATCTAATTAGTTGATTTAATATTAGGTAAATAAAATAAAGCCGCATGAGATTGCGGCTTTATTGTTTGTGATAACTAATATGTATAAGCTCTGACTTCAACAAGCAGGGGCAGATTTCCAACCCGACCGACTATTACATTCAAATATCCGGATTCGGCCTGAAGCGGCCATTTTAATATTAGCAACTTCTTGGGTTATCTGTATTTGCATGATTCTTCCACTACATGTGAAATTGCTAATTTAGCACCTGCTTGTTCTCTTATTATATATTGAGCATGCAAAATAAGTGTCTCTCTTATGGATCATAATAGCTGGTTTTATGTACAGTCTATCAATATTTTTATAAATCTGAGATTTATTCTGTTCGTAATTAGCGCACTTTGCCACAAAGTGATATTCTCGATTGGTTTTAAATTCAGTGAGTTACATTGCTCTCGTCAATAGATAGCGGGACAACAGTTCGGGAAAAATGAGACGTCTCGAAAACTACAGCTTGCAATTTAAAAAGGACTTTAGAATTAAAGCGTTGTCTGACTATCACTTTCACGTAAATGAGACATTGCACTATTAAGCTGTTAGCTTTTTCAGTATCTAAATGGAAATTTTGCATATGGATGATTATCAAAACCCAATGGAAGGTAAAACTTACATAAGCCCAAGGCTTGATTCATTTGAAGATCCTGAGCTAAAGGTAAGAATTGCATCAAAAGTAATTGATTCACGAGATTCTTATGCTTTTGTAAAGGTCAAAGATGAGGTTGTATTACGGCATAGGGAAGATGCGAAATCTCACATTACAGCAAAGTTTCTAGAGGATAATAGAGGGATATTTGTTTTAAGCATCCAAGGTTATAGTGTTGCTACAGCAAAACCACACAACGCAAGTTTTTCTTTTGTAGGGGAAGAAATAGGAAAGCTACTTGAGTTTATCCGTAATATACAAGCTGTAAACTTGGATAAACCAACAAGAGTAAATATCAGCGATGAAGATCTTAATCAAATTATCTTGTCTGATAAACAAGCAAAAAACTTGCTTCATGAGAACCAAGAAATTTTTGCTGAGATACTTAAATCAGAAGTTACGACCGAAGATATAATCGCTGTTGGATATAGAAAAAAGCAACTAGATGTATACGAAAAGCTGTTAATTGATCAGAATTATTTTGATTCTCTAAAAGAAAAAAAGAAATGTACTAACGAAGGTCTTTGGCAGAAATATTTTGAAAAGAACCCATGGGTTTTTGGCTATGGACTCGGTTACATTTTTTTATCAGGTCTAGATGATAAAAAGTTGGAACAGGTGGTTCAAGGACATAGCATAAACTCACATGGTAAACGTGTGGATGCTCTTATGAAAACAAAAGGTATTATTTCTAATCTTTGTTTCGTAGAACTGAAAACTCATTTAACCAATCTTCTAGATAATCACCCATATAGGTCTGGTTGTTGGGCACCGTCAAAGGAACTTGCAGGTGCAATAGCTCAAGTTCAAGGTACTGTCGCATCAGCTGTAGAAAATTTATCAAGTAAAATAAGCCCGAATGATAAAGAAGGAAATCCGACAGGCGAAGAAGTTTTTAACTTTCAGCCAAAGTCATATCTAGTAATAGGTAATACATTAGAATTTGTTTCTGAAAATGGCATAAATAAAGACAAACTTAGATCGTTCGAATTGTTACGCAAAAATACTACAAACCCAGAAATCATTACTTTTGACGAGTTATATGAGCGTGCTAAATTCATTGTTCATCATAACCAAAGCTAACAAGTGCCTGCACCGGACAGTTTTCCGCTGTCACCTTTTTTGCAATAACACGCAAAAAAGTCGCCAACAAAAACCTGCTGGTGAGGCAGGCGTTATGCGCCAAATGGAGATTCAGATTCATGTCAGAAAATGAGGTAAGCGTCAAAGATAGATTGGAAGCTATAAACTCTCAGTTTAATGAGTTAATTTCACTTGCCTCAAATGACAAGCCTGATAAAGCCATCGTGAAAAATAAATACGGTGTCCTAAAAGTAAAATTAAGATCTGATCGTGATAAATCTAACTTAGTAAAAACACAGAATTTGGCATCTGAAGATGAACTGCATTTTTACTACCCAGCAGTGAGCGAAGCTGCAAATGCTTTGACTGTGGCTATTGGCGGCAACATAAACGACAAGTTTTTTGACTCTTTGCATGATGCACAAAGTCAAATTGAATACTATTTAAATCAACTGTGAAGCGCATAACAAGCGCCAGCAATCAGACCTGTAAGCTAGATCAGTAGTAATCGAAAAAGTCTTTGCCAATAGCAAAGCAATCGGCATCAAGGAAAGTGCTAATTCATATACCAATAGCTCCGTTCCTGTTGCCATTTACAAGTTTTGTGAAAACCGGCAAGCTCCAATAGTTCGTTATGGCTTGCCTCAATAAATATCGTGGTGGTTGCTAGTTCATTGATTCAGCAGTCGTTCAAATCCACAGTTCCGCGTTACGTTGTTCTATCAAGTTCAATGTGTCGCCGAACTAACAAGGCACATCAATCTGACATTTACTCGTCATGCTTTTGCAAAAAGACCGCAAAATACCAGCCATGGTAATGCAGTTGTTTCCAGCGTTAAATGGCAACTTATAATCCCTAAAATGACTACGAAATTATGAACTATGAAATTTAGTGATGGTGACAAGATAAGCCCCATTTTTGGTGGCCTAATGGTTGGATTGTGGTTGTTTCTTTACCTCCTGAATTTGTAAAGAAAGCCTTAGAAGGCGATGTGGAATTTACAGGAACACAACGAACCTTTGCAGAAAAAAGTAGAATCATGACCAGCGTATGGGTCGACTTTGACGAGCCTGCTATTGACTGTAGTGATGACGGCCCTTACATCGGTGGTGAAGTTGGAATTGAATATCTAGAGCTTATGAATGACAGCATTTAACAAGTTGCAGCACATCAGCCCCTTCGGGGCTCGGACCCGTTTCACGCGCCCGTGTGCAAAGCGTTATATTTTTCTAATGATCCGCGTAATGCCCACCAATTGCGAAGATATAAACATACTCGTCATCGAACTTATAAATAAGTCTGTCTTTTTGAGAGATTCGCTTTGACCATAAGCCAGACAAATTATGTTTAAGTTGCTCAGGTTTTCCTAATCCACTACTCGGATCTGAGCGGAGCATTTCTTTTAATATTTTGCATAATGCCTTATGTAATTTTTTATCTTTTTCTCTTAACTGCTCATAAGTGAGCCACGTCTTACCTTCAAAGATTAGTGATCTCATCTAATTGCTCTTGTGTTGGTTTGTAGCCTTTATTACTATTGTGTGTACTCATTGATTCAGCAATTTGCTTCATCAAGCTATTACTTTGTAATACGTGTAATGTTTCTTGCTCTCTTTCCCAGTCATCGGCGCTCATAACAATAAAAGCATCGCCAGCACGTCTGGTTACTTTAATAGGTTCATGTTCGCTAACTGTTTGTTCAACGTATGTTTTTAAGTTGTCTCTAAACTGATTTACACTTATGCTTTCCATAGTAAACTCCAATTTTATGTACGGTAATGTCGTACATTCTAGCTTAAAAAATATAACAAATCACTTAAAAGGACAAAAAACAGTTGGTTTTTGCTCCTTCGTCGCTTATTTTAACTAACTGATATTTGCCTCTTAATGAGGCGTTAGGATTTTTAGTCTAGGATGAAATGTGCCTAAGTCAGAAGACATAAAAATAGCAGAAAAATACCTCGAAGAGATGTTGGCGGCAGATGATGCTGGTGACTTCGATCTTTTTACAAAAAGATATGAAAGCATATATCTAGAAGGTTTTACCGTTGAACGTTTTAATAGTGATATTAAAGCTATGCATAAGCGTAATGGCAAGAACAAAGGCTACGAGTTCCTTGCTTCATTTCGCAACCAGATCATTGATGGAAATGAAGTCTATCGAACCGTATGGAAAGGTATCTACGAAAAAAGGGATGCAGTGATAGATTTCGGCGTATATAAGAAGGATGAAACTTGGTATGTGCTTATTTCGGTAGTCCACTAGAACCGCGCCAAAACCCCATCCTAACAAACCACTACACAGATTTTATGACACCTAAATGCTAGTCGTATCAAGCATAACGAATCCTATGTCCAATACTTCAAAGTATTATACATAAGTGAGTCATATAGCGATTACAGGGTGGTCTTCCTTACTAATCTGATTCGTCAAAAAACATACTTGGGCGTAAGCCAAATCTTGATGAGAGCTTTTCGATAGCAGAGCGATTCAATGACCGCTTACCGTTTAAAATTTTTGATACCATCGTTTTATCACCAATTTCAGGAAGGTCGCTGCCTGTTAGCTTATGATGACTCATTAAACTTCTTAGTAATGCTAAATCGACAGATTGTTCCTCGGATTCTTTAATAAAGGACAGGAGGGACCCATCTTGATATTCGTATTGCTCGATAGCATGACTTAACATATCAATTAATGGATTGAAAGGATCGTTTAAAGTATCTGTTGCGGCCTCTAACACTTGTTCTAATTCAACTAGCGCATCATTGTATTCAGATTCGTTTGTGATACTCACGAAGGGTTGAGCGGTTGCCATGAATGTGTGGTAAGACTCAATAAGGGCTGAATTATTCATCTGTTCACTCCTATCCTTTTTCTTGACGGTATTTAGTTGTCAATTTGTCGTAGTCTGAATGGTTAACGATATGTTTCACATACATTCTATTATTAACAAATTGAAAAAACGCGATAACGCGAAGATTATTACCGCCGACATCTAGAACCCACCATTTATCTTTATATTTGAAATTGTCAGCTGAAGAGAAAACCGCTTTTAGTTCATTAGGTGTCTTGAAATCTGTCTTTTGAAGCACTCTAAACATATCTAAAAGGGCTGTTTTATCATTCAGGTATTGTCGTGCTGTATCATTGAAAGGGCGTTTACTGATACATTCATCTTGATTGAGACACCTCTAGTTGACAATATGTCAATCATACTAAAAAGTTGACTTTTTTGACAACTTGCTTTATCTAAAAATTTGGTCAATAACTAACAAAGCTTTACTTGTTGAATACTCGGAACTTGATCAAAGACTCTTGTCACTCTCTATTAATCAAGCTCCAAGCATTTCTATTGTAAAGATGAGACTCATTAGCGTTCTATCTTGTGTGTAGCAATTAGGCGGTTCTAATGTGCTTCACAAGCGAATCGTTTTAGCTTCTAATGATGAAATTGCTGCGGCAAACTGCGCAAACAAAACGCACTCTCTGAGAAAGACCTTTATCGAGTTATCACTGACCAACTTAATTGTCTCCTAATAGAAGACAGAAATGGCCCCCATTTTTCGGACACGATTTTAATTGACTAATCTGTTTAAATGATAACCAGTAATACTGGAGCAGATTATGACTAGGAAACGTAGAAACCATTCACCTGAGTTTAAAGCTAAAGTGGCTCTTGCTGCCGCTAAAGGCGACAAAACTATCACGGAGTTAACGCAGCAGTTCAGCCTGCATCCTAACCAAATTACCACATGGAAGAGAGAGTTGATTGATAATGCAGCGACTATTTTTTCGTCTGGTTCCTCAGGCAAAGAAAGCACTGAAGAAGTGGATAAGCTTCACTCAAAGATTGGTCAATTGACGATGGAAAATGATTTTTTAGCCAAAGTGCTCGGTCGTTAGGCCGAGCCCAGCGCAAGGAAGCGCTGGATAAAACCGAATCATTACCTGTTAAACGACAATGCAAATTACTCACATTGCTCGCTCTACAGTTTATTATCAGGCGGTAGAGCTATCTGATCAAGAGTTTGAAATCAGACGTATCGTGGATAAAATCCACATAAAATATCCATTTATGGGGAGTCGCCGCATCCGTCTGGAATTGGCAAAGCAAGGTAAATCAGTCAATCGCAAACGAGTCGTTCGCATTATGAGGCAAATGGGCATTGCTGCCCTCTACCCCAAACCA
>Ga0209395_1002085_pt1 | contig 26856 bp, 23 predicted proteins | sample GOMGulsemesocosm_3_FD_184635 | JGI IMG/M metagenome (GOLD analysis project Ga0209395, IMG submission 184635) | Methane-oxidizing microbial communities from mesocosms in the Gulf of Mexico - GOM9D Gulf of Mexico (SPAdes) (version 2) | ecosystem: Environmental > Aquatic > Marine > Cold seeps... | reverse complement strand
ACGTATTATACCGATATGGATTACGGAGGAATTAGCTTTGCTATTTTAGAAGATAGAAAATTTAAATCAGCACCAAAAGGATTGTTGCCAAAAGCAGACATTTGGAATGGATGGGCGCAAAATAAAAAGTTTGATATGAAAAAAGAGGGAGATGTTTCAGGGGCAAAATTGTTAGGAGATAGACAGTTACTCTTTCTTGAACATTGGGTTTCTGATTGGAGTGAACAAACATCTATGAAAATGTTATTATCACAAACAATTTTCGCAAATGTTGCTACCTTGCCAAAAGAAGCAATGTCTGGGGCAATTATTCCTAAATTGAGAATTATGCATCAAGGAGATTATGCTAAAAATGATAGACCTGTTGCAGATTTAGATTCAAATGGTTGGCCGCAATCTGGAAGAAACTCTGCGGTAAAAACTCTAAGAAAAGGATTTGCAGTTCACTTGGCAGGAGATCAGCATTTAGGTTCAGCAATTCAATATGGTGTAGATGATTTTAATGATAGTGGTTTTGCTTTATGTGTGCCTTCAATCTCTAATCACTGGCCAAGAAGATGGTATCCTTTGGTAAAAGGAGTTGATAGAAATCCAGATAAACCCAAATATACTGGAGGATTTGAAGATGGATTTGGAAATAAAATGACTGTACATGCCGTGTCTAATCCAACATTTACAAATAAAAAGCCATCAAGATTACACGATAGAGCTACTGGGTATGGAATTGTTAGATTGAATAAAAAAACCAGAGATATTGTACTAGAATGCTGGCCAAGATTAGCAGATCCGAAAAAAGGAAATGAAGACCAATATAAAGGTTGGCCAATAACTATTACTCAAGAACAAAATTATGGGAGAAAAGCAGTGGCTTATTTACCTGAGTTGAATATTACAGGAATTGAAAACCCCGTAATTCAAGTAGTAGATAATACGGCTAAAGAAATTGTGTATACACTAAGAATTAGAGGAAAGAGTTTTACACCTAAAGTATTTAATGCTTCACATTCTTATACATTGAAAATGGGTGCTTCTACCAACAATTTCACTAAAACAATAAAAAATATAGTGCCAACTAAAGAAGCTTCTGCTCTTACTATTAATTTTAATGAATTATAAGATGTTGAAAACTATTGAATGGTTATTGAGAATAGGGGTTTTTATGTGCTTTTTGGGGCATGGTTTGATTGCTTTAGGAGGAAATATAGCATGGTTACCATATTTAGAGATAGTTGGTTTTAAGGGAGAATTTGCTATTAATGTGATGTTTATAATAGGAATATTAGATGTTATTGTCGCATTATTCATTTTACTAAAACCAATAAAAATTATAGTTCTTTGGGCAAGCTTTTGGACACTTCTAACCGCGTTAATGAGACCAATATCTGGAGAATCTTTTTGGGCTTTTGTAGAACGAGGCCCTAACTGGGTTTTACCAATTGTTTTGTTTTTGATTCTTTATAAGAACAATCAAAAAAAAATTAGTTACTAGAATTGATTAAACACTTGTTGTTTTTCCATTTTCCTTTTAGCTCCTTTTGTGTAATATACTTGTCATCACAAGTCAAGTAATTTCTCTTGGAGTCTTTTTTTATAACCTTTAATTCTCCAGCTAAAATAGCATTGACAATTGTGTAAATTAGGCCATCTTTTGGATGCGAAACTCCTTTTTGAGTAAAAGACAAACCAATATCATTATTGAATAAATCCATTTCAGAGGATACTTCATCAGGGGCTTCTCCATCTTCTAGCAAGCTATTTTTGTATTGTTGATAATTTGCTTTTTCGTGTGCTTTTCCTAATTTTCGAGCTGCATTTTTACCAATTTCTTGATGCAAACGCGCCATCCAATATGCGTGTCTAAAAGCATCTACTTGTCCACCACTTTTATCACCGTCTAATAACGGTGTTTTAGCAATAGAATCTGAAACATGTTGTGCTTCTTTGGCTACTTTATATGCTTTCTTTGCTTTGAAAATATGTAAGATTGTCCAGGTTTTTTCTGAACATGATAATTTTTTAAATTGTTGCCAATTTGATTGAGAATGTCCTATAAGAGAAAACAATAAGAAATAAAAAAACAGTACCTTTTTCATGAGATAAAAGTACTGTTTTCATAAAACTTTAAGTCATAAATTTATTTAATTTCTAAAGTTTGTTTTTCGTCACCAACTTTCAAAGTGTATTTACCTTTTGGTAAGTAATATATACCATTTTGTGCCGCTTTTAATTTCGATTTCGGATTTGCTTTAGCATATGCTTTTCTTCCTTTTTTAGAGAAAGAAACATCATAAGAAGCTGCATTAAATCCTTTATCAGCATGTACTGTAAATGAATTTACAACCACATTTCCAGCAACTACTTTAACAGTCACTTTTTTTACCGAATTAGAATATAAAGAAACAGCTACTTTTGGTACATTTGGTGTTGACCATTGACTCCAAGAACTACCCCAACGTGATGAAGAACGAATACTTTTTAGGTCGAATAAATGAACAGATTCACTACTAAAATGATTAAACTTCTGTAATTGAGCAATATTGGTTCTGTAAATAGATCTACCATGTGTTCCTACAACTAATTCTTTATCTCTTTTTTGAATCACAATGTCGTGAACAGCAACATTAGGTAAACCATTACTAAACGGATGCCACGTAGTACCATTATTAAAAGAAACATACAATCCATTGTCAGTTCCTACATATAAAATATATTCATTAACAGAATCTTCTTTAATTACGTTTACAGCAGATGTTGGGATATTGCTACTAATGCTTTTCCAAGTTCTTCCATAGTTTTCTGATGAATACACATATACACCAAAATCGTCAGAACGCATTCCGTTTAAAGTAGCATAGATTCTTCCTTTTTTATATTTAGAAGCCTCAACTCTGCTTACCCATAAATCTTTTGGTAAGTTTCCTGTAATATTGTTCCAAGTATTTCCACCGTCTTTGGTAACATGAATTAAGCCATCATCAGAACCCGTATAAATCAATCCAAATTGCAATGTGCTTTCAGAAATTGATGACAATGTTCCGTAAGGCACATTTCCTTTTTTACCACCAGTTGTTAAGTCATCAGAAATAACTTCAAACGTTGCTCCTTGATCCATAGAACGCAATAATTTGTTTGCACCCATGTATAAAATATCTTGGTTGTGTGGCGATAATAAGATTGGTGTTTGCCAATTGTAACGATATGGAGAATCTCCTAATTTATGTTTTGGATGAATAGATTTTCTTTTACCTGTTTTTAAATTTAAACGGAAGTAAAATCCAAATTGAGAGCCAGTATAAACAGTCTCATTATCTCTACTATCTATTTGAACTTGCATTCCATCTCCACCACCAATTCTTTTATAAGCGTAGTTTCCAGATCCGTTCCATCCTTTTGAAAAACGATAGTTACTTGACCCGTACCAAACACCATTATCTTGTAAACCACCAAAAACATTGTATGGTTTTTTGTTGTCTACATTAACCGAGTAGAATTGCCCAACTGCATGTGGATTGTTTTTTGTCCAGTTTTTACCATCATCTAAAGTGATGTTGACTCCACCATCATTTCCATTTACGATATGGCCTAATTTAGTAGGGTTTATCCATAAAGCTTGATGATCTGAATGCATATTTGATGCACCAATATTTTTAAAAGATTTTCCTCCATCATCAGATTTTAATAAAGGAACACCACCGATGTATACCTTATTTTGATCGATTGCACTAACACCCATAATTCCGAAGTAATATCCATAAGAACTATAAACGCCATCTAAATATCCTTTGTGTGTTTTTTTCCAAGATTTACCACCATTGGTAGATTTATATAATTCAGCTCCAATTACTGGCGAATTGAATAATTTTGAGTTTGCATCTTCTAAATACGTTGCTAAATGACTTGGCTTTATTGCTCCAGTTCTAACAGCAGCTTTTACAGATGCAGCAGTTTCACTTCTATCAAAACGATTGCTACGTAAATAACTATTCAACTGTTTGTTTTCTAATTTCATGAAATTAGAAACAGACATTGTTTTAAAATCGTCTTTCTGAATTCCGCTTCCTTTTTTCTTAGGTTTTGCAGCTCTTCTAAATTGATTGTCTAAGAATGCATACACAACATTATCATTAAATGCCGCAAGCCCTATTCTTCCAACACCTGTTCCAACAGGAAACCCTTTCCCATTAACTGTTAATTTTTTCCAAGATGAACCTGCATCTGTACTTTTATAAATTGCAGATCCATTACCATCTCCATCAAAATCCCATGATTTACGCATACGTTCCCATGATGCTGCAAACAATACATTAGGATTTGTTGGTGAAACACTAATGTCAATTACACCCGTCATATCATTAATAAATAAGGTGTTTTTCCAAGTTTTACCACCATCAGTAGTTTTGTAAACTCCACGTTCTTTATTTTTAGAATATAAATGACCAATAACTCCGATAACTACTTCATCAGGATTGTTTTTATTGATGATGATTCTACCAATATGATGAGAATCTGACAAGCCAACATGTTGCCAAGTTTTTCCTTTGTCTGTAGATTTTAAGATTCCGATTCCAGGATATGAAGAACGAGAAGAATTACTTTCTCCAGTTCCAACCCAAATAGTACCATTTTTCCAGTCGATAGCAATATCCCCAACATTCTGAGTTGGTGAATTGTCCATTACTGGAGTAAAAGTTGTACCATTATTATTGGTATACCAAAGTCCTCCAGAAGCATAACCAACATAAAATTCATTGGTATCGTTTGGATTTACATCAATATCTACCACTCTACCACTCATAATAGTTGGGCCAATGTTGGTGAATTCTAAGTTTTTTACAATAGATTTTTGAGTTAAATTTTGTTTTTGAATCAATGCGTCTTGCACTGATTTTGCTGAGGATGTGTTTTGTTGAGCCGAAATTGAGAGTGTGGCTAAAAAGAACAACGTTACTGATCTTAATAAGGTTTTCATTATAGTTGATTTAAGTTGATGAAATTACTATAACTACTATCAGTAACAAAAATATTAACAAAATTTTAAGGATTTTGGAAAATCATAAAAAACAATCGTATTCCCAAGTGTTTTGATTAAAGTGCTCTAGATAAATAGCTGTACATTTGTAGCGGATAAAAACAACGGTTTTCGTTGTTTTCGAAAATAGATATATGTCGTTTAAATCATTAGGATTAAATAATGCTTTATTAAAAGCAGTTGAAAAACAAGGATATAACAGTCCTTCTCCAATACAAGAAAAAGCAATTCCACTAATTTTAGAAGGAAAAGATGTATTAGCATCAGCACAAACAGGAACAGGGAAAACAGCTGGTTTTACCTTACCAATGTTGCAAATATTAGATGGAACTAGACACCCAAAATATAGACCAATTAGAGCATTGATCTTAACGCCAACTAGAGAATTGGCGGCTCAAGTATATGATAATGTTAGAGATTACGGTACTTATTTGAATATGAAATCTACTGTGGTTTTTGGAGGTGTAAAAGCAAAAGCACAGATAGCAACCCTTAGACAAGGAGTTGATGTGTTGGTTGCAACGCCAGGAAGATTACTAGATTTAGAAAATCAAGGCGCCTTGTCTTTAAAGAGAGTTGAGATTTTAGTATTGGATGAGGCAGATAGAATGTTAGACATGGGCTTTTTGAGAGATATCAAAAAGATTATGAGCTTGATGCCTTCTAAACGTCAAAACTTGTTGTTTTCAGCAACTTTTTCTAGAGAAATAAAAGAATTAGCATCTGGTATCTTAAGAAACCCAGTATTGGTTGAAGCTACTCCAGAGAATACAACAGCAGAGAAAGTTTCTCAAAAAGTATATCGAGTAGACAAAGGGCAAAAAACATCGTTACTTACTAAGCTTATATCAGAAGGTAATTGGAAACAAGTCTTAATATTTACTAGAACAAAGCACGGCGCAAATAAACTTACTAAAAAATTAATAGCAAGTAATATTTCTGCAGCAGCAATTCATGGGAATAAAAGTCAAGGAGCAAGAACAAAGGCCCTGGCGCAATTTAAGAGTAATGAAATAAGGGTTTTAGTAGCTACAGATATTGCAGCTAGAGGTTTGGATATTCCGTTATTACCTCACGTTATTAATTTCGAATTGCCAAATGTACCAGAAGATTATGTGCATAGAATTGGAAGAACAGGTAGAGCTGGAGCTGAAGGAGAAGCATTGTCTTTGGTTTGTATTGAAGAAATGGAATATGTACGTCAGATTGAGAAATTATTAAAGCAAAAATTTGAGACTGAAATTATTGAAGGTTTTGAACCTCAAAATAATGACGAACCTGGAAAACCAAATTCTAAAAAGCCTAAACAAAAAAATCATACTCCTAGAAACAGAAAGCAAGGAGAAAATAAAGCTGGTAGAAGTAGAAATGACAATAGGTCTTCGAGAAGAGACAGTAGTAAAAAACGATCTAGATAAAAAATATTTATTTGTGGTTCTAAAAGTCTAGAATTTCAGATTTTACTTGATTCAAGTATTTACTCATAAAATTCATATAACGAAAAACGCCTATCAATTAATTGATAGGCGTTTTTTAATACTAAAAAGTGTATATATTAGATAACTTTCACGTTTACCGCGTTCATTCCTTTTCTACCTTCTTGTAAGTCAAATTCTACATCGTCTCCTTCTCTAATCTCATCGATTAATCCAGAAATGTGTACGAAATGTTCTTTGTTTGTGTCTTCTTCAAGAATGAATCCGAATCCTTTAGATTCATTGAAAAATTTTACTGATCCTTTAGCCATTGTAATAATTTATTAAAATAATATTAGCCGCAAAGATAGTATTATAAAAAAATATGAACAACAAATTATAATCTTTTTTCACATAATATGTAATTTAATCATTTTGTAAAGGTTTGAAAATCAATTCTTATTGTAGTTTTTGTAAAGGAAAAACGATAAGCACACTCAGATTGTATAAAAAATAATGATTCAAAAGCTCGATTTTTTCTTTCTTTAAATGAGTACATTTGTTTCACTTAAAACTTGACCTAATGAAGTATCACACAATAAATAATCAACTTTTTGTAAAAAACAGAGCAAAATTTACTGCTCAGATGAAATCAAAGTCGATTGCAGTTTTTAACTCGAACGATGTTTTTACAACTGGTGCAGATAGCACATTGCCTTTTCATCAGCATAGAGATATTTTTTATTTAAGTGGTGTAGATCAAGAAGAAAGCATTTTGGTATTGTTCCCCGATGCTATCAATCCTAAACAAAGAGAAGTGTTGTTTGTAACAGAAACAAATGATCATATTGCTATTTGGGAAGGAGCAAAATTAACCAAAGAACACGCAACAAAAACTTCTGGAATTGAATCCGTGTATTGGTTGAGTGATTTTGATAAAGTGTTTTTTGATTTAATGACCGAAGCAGAAACTGTGTATTTTAACACCAATGAGCATTACCGTCAATCTGTTAAATTAGAAACTAGAGAAGATCGGTTTATCAAAAAAGTAAAAGAAAACTTCCCTGCACATAACTGGGCAAAAAGCTATCCAATTCTAGAAAGTTTAAGAGGTGTAAAAGAGCAAGAAGAAATTGACTTATTGCAAACAGCGTGTACTATTACAGATAAAGGATTTAGACGAATTTTAGGATTTGTAAAACCTGGCGTAATGGAGTATGAAATTGAAGCAGAATTTATGCACGAGTTTTTACGTAATCGCTCTAAAGGTTTTGCGTATACACCAATTATAGGTTCTGGGTATAATGCCTGTGTGTTGCATTATATAGAGAATAATCAAGAATGTAAAGCTGGTGATATGTTATTGATGGATGTAGGAGCAGAATATGCAAATTATTCTTCTGATATGACACGTACAATTCCTGTTTCTGGTAAATTTACAGATAGACAAAGAGCAGTGTATAATGCCGTTCATAGAGTGAAAGATGCAGCAACTGAGATGTTAATTCCTGGAACTATCTGGGCAGAATATCACAAGGAAGTAGGTAAAATAATGACTTCAGAATTGCTAGGATTGGGATTGATAGATGCAGCAGATGTGCAAAATGAAGATCCAAATTGGCCAGCGTATAAAAAATATTTCATGCACGGAACTTCGCATCATATGGGCTTAGATACTCATGATTATGGCGCCTTAAAAACACCAATGAAAGCCAATATGGTTTTTACTGTTGAACCCGGAATATACATTCCAGAAGAAAATATGGGAATTCGTTTAGAAGACGATGTTATAATTCAAAAAACTGGATCTCCATTTAACTTAATGCAAAATATTCCTATTGCTGCAGATGAGATTGAAGATTTGATGAATCAATAATCAAATGAGATAAATAAAAGTTAAAGCGGGTGAAAACTCGCTTTTTTTATGGAAAAAAAAGTAGATTCGCAGCTCTCAATTAATTCATGGTAAAAAACCCAAGCAGAAAAAAACAAGCTAAAGTCCTACGTGGTTTTAGAAAAGTACATCGAACAATGGGTGCAACCTTGTTTGTTTTCTTTTTTGTTATTTCTGTAAGCGGACTTTTATTGGGTTGGAAAAAAGACAGCTTCGGAGTTTTGCAATCTAAAACACAACAAGGAACTGCTACAAGTTTTAAACTATGGTTGCCCTTAGATAGTTTAAAAAACAAGGCGCTGTTTTATGTGCAAAAAGAGATTGAAAATAGCCAATTCCTAGAAATAAAAAGGATAGATGTTAACGAAACTAAAGGCGTTGTAAAATTTGTTTTTACTGATTATTACGGTGTTCAATTAGATGGCGCCACTGGAGATTTGTTATTGCTAGAAAGACGCTATTCTGATCTTATTGAAGAATTGCATGATGGTTCTGCATTAGACACATATTTTAGAACTTCTGGCAATCCTATTAAATTGATATATACTACAATAATGAGTATTGCTTTATTATTGTTTACCGTTACAGGTTTTTGGCTTTGGTTAGGCCCAAAAAGAATGCGAAGAAGACCCTAAAAAAAAAACCTCTCAAATTTGAAAGGTTTAGTTTATCTCTTTTGTGTGAAAATTTATTCTTTGTCTTTATTACAATTACATACTTGTCTTTCTGGATGTTTCTCGTCATAAACTTGGTACCCCCAGCAATTTGGACATTGTGTATTGTTTTCTTTCATAATTGGTGCTTTTTATTGTTGATAAAAATTGATTTACGAAGGGTTAGTCGTAAAATTTTTAAAAACATTCACAAGGATAAAAATTAATATCGCTGGTAACACCCAACCCAAACTAAATTCAGAAAGTGGAATGTAACTTTGAATGCCTGTTAGGCTTTCTGGGGTGATGATAAACTTTAGAAAATCTGGAATGCTAAATAAGAAAGTGACCCCAACAACGGCTTTAAATACAGTAGGAGATGCTATTCTTTCAGGTAATACATTTAGTAAAATTAATATGATGGTTATTGGGTAAATAAACATCAACACAGGTAGTGCAATTACAATAATATAATGCACATCAAATTGCCCAATTAGAATACCTAATAAACAACCAATAATAGCAGTAATGGTATATGCTTTTTTAGAATTGTTAAAGAGACCTCTAAAGTAATCAGCAGTACCCGTTACAATTCCAACTCCAGTTGTAAAACACGCTAAGGCAACTAACACACTTAAAAAAGTAGTACCAACATTTCCTAAGGTTTGTGTGCTAAGACTTGATAAAATTTCTGTTCTGCTTGCTTCTTCAGCAAAAGTTGCGCTAAACTGTACTCCGCTATAAATCAAACCGGCATAAATAATAAGTAAACCAATTCCAGCTACAATTCCGGCTTTAGAAATGAGTTCTTTTTTGAGTTTAAAAGAAGTACCCTTTTTAAAGTTCATAGAAATCACCAAAACGCCACCAACAACAATAGCTCCAATGGCATCAAATGTTTGATACCCTTCTAACAATCCACTTACAAAAGGGGTCTCAAAACTAGATGGGTTTATGGCAGTTGGAGTTGTAGAAATACCAACAAAAATAACTGCTAGTAAAATAATAATGATAAATGGTGTTAGGTATTTTCCTATTAAATTTAAGATTTTAGAACGATTCATTACAAAAACAAAAACCAACGCAAAATAGATAGTACTTGTTAGTAGAGATGATGTTCCTAAAAAGGGTGCAATTGCCATTTCATGAGTAACTGAAGCAGTTCTAGGTGCTGGTAATGTAATAGAAATTACGTAGACAATTAAACAATACACAAAACTGAAAGTTGGCGAAACCTTTTTACCAAAGTCATACATAGTTCCTTGTAAACGCGCATGGGCCATAATTCCGATAATTGGAATAATAACTGCAGTCACAAAAAAACCAAGTGTAACAATACTCCAGCTTTCGCCAGATTGCACTCCTAAAAACGGAGGAAGAATTAAATTCCCTGCGCCAAAAAACATTGAGAACAAGGCAAATCCAGTGATAAAAATCTCTTTTGTTTTATTCATTTACGAACGTTTCTTAAGAAGTAAAATAATGAAGTTACTCATAATGTAGAGTAAGGAAATAGCGATTAATAGAAATTTGAATATCGCAAAATAATAGGCTACAGAAACCCATAATTCTTGATGTCGGCCAATTAGTAATTTTATTAAACTTACGTTTTCAATAACATCAAAAACAGCAACATAAAACATAGACCATATTAATACCTCACCTAATTTGTAAAAGGATTTTCCAAGCCATAACCTTACATTCAATTTATGAATTAAGAGGGCAATGAATAAAGAATATATAAATAAAAACAAAAAGTCATAACCTAAACTTAACCCTGCATATGTTCTTGATAAATTAGACCAAGAATCAAGAATTTCATTTGATCTTTCTAAGGTTTTTGACAATTCAAAAGAAACGATTCCAAATTCTGCAGTTTCATTGACTAAAAAACGATCAAAATATCGCATTACAACTATTGAAATCAATAAAAAATAAAACAACGTATAGGTGAGTTTTTTCTCTACATTCTTTGTCAAGTTTCTAAAGGGTGATGCGAACATTTTGAATCTTTAATTAGGTTTTGCTCACTAAAGATACATATTTTTGTGTGATGCAAAATTTTATCTTTTACAAAAACACAAAAATCTCTTTTTCAGTCAAAGGAAAAGGAGCTTCAATTATTTTATTACACGGGTTTTTAGAGAACTCAACCATGTGGGATTCTGTTGCCGATTCGTTGTCTAAAAGCAATAGAGTTATTTGCATTGATTTATTAGGTCATGGTAAAACAGAGTGTTTGGGGTATGTACATACTATGGAAATTATGGCAGAAGCAGTAGCCGCAGTTTTAGCACATTTAAAAATTAGAAAATCTGTTTTTGTAGGGCATTCTTTAGGTGGTTATGTAGCCTTGGCTTTTGCAGAGAAAAACCCAGATAATATAAAAGGGTTGTGTTTAATGAATTCTACTACAAGAGCAGACGATGCTATTCGAGTAGATTTAAGAACTAGAGCAATTGAAGCAGTAAAAACCAATTATAAAACCTTGGTGAAATTATCTATTGAAAACTTGTTTAGACCTAAGAACAGAACACTGTTTAAAGATGAAATTAAACTGATAAAAGCAGAAGCGTTGAAAACACCTTTACAAGGATATATTGCTGCTCAAGAAGGAATGAAAATTAGAAACGACCGAGAAGTGTTATTGCATTTTTCACCCTATAAAAAGATGTTGATTCTTGGAAGGAAAGACCCAGTATTAGATTATAAAGACCTGCTCGATCAGGTGAAAAACACAGAAGTTGAAGTTGTTGAGTTTCCTGATGGACATATGAGTCATATTGAGAATAAAGAGGAGTTAATTATCACGTTAAAACAATTTGTAAAGTAAATAAAAATAGATGAAAAGAAAGAACATTGTATTTATTGCAAAAAGCTTAGATGGGTTTATCGCTGGAAAAAATAATGAGCTTGATTGGTTAGAGATGATTCCGAATCCTGAACACAACGATTTAGGTTTTGATAGCTTAATGAATGAAATTGATGCCATTGTAATGGGAAAAACCACATTTGAAACTGTACTTGATTTTGGAGGAGAATGGCCTTATAAAAAGCACATATTTGTGTTGAGTAATTCTTTAAAAACAGTTCCAGAAAATTTACAAGAAAAAGTGACGTTATTAAAAGGGACAGTTCAAGAAATTCTAAAAACTATTCATGTAAAAGGATTTTACAATTTATATATTGATGGCGGAAAAACGGTTCAGAATTTTCTAAAAGAAGATCTAATAGATGAGCTTAGAATGACTACGATTCCGGTTCTATTAGGAGAAGGGATTTCATTGTTTGATACGTTGCCAAAATTATTAGAATTTTCACATGTCAAGACTGAAGTATTTCTAGGCCAATTGGTGCAAAGTTCTTATGGCAGAAAGAGGTAGTGAAGAATTACTAGAAAATAATCCACAAAAAAACTCGCAACCATTAATTGCGAGTTTTTTTATGAGTTATAATTACTTTAGTCTTCTTTCAGTGCATTCCAACCTTGTGCTTTTAGCTCCATTTCTTGCCCTGCTCTTGTTATCAAATTCTTTCCTTGGTTTTCTGCAGTTATATGCCCAATTATAGAAAAATTTGGATTTCCTTTTATCTTGTCAAAATCTGCAATAGGTACAGTAAATAACAATTCGTAATCTTCACCACCACTTAAAGCAATCATAGTAGAATCCATCTTAAACTCTTCTGAAGTAGAAATAACTTGTGGGTCCAATGGTAATTTATCTTCGTAGATTTTACAACCTACTTTAGATTGCGAACAGATATGCATAATTTCTGAAGATAATCCGTCAGAAATATCAATCATAGAAGTTGGTTTAACTTTTAATTCTTTTAAAAACCCAGCAACATCTTTACGTGCTTCTGGTTTTAATTGACGCTCTATTAAATAAGTATAGTTATCTAAATCTGGTTGGTTATTTGGGTCAACTTGAAATACTTGTTTTTCTCTTTCTAATACTTGTAGTCCTAAATATGCTGCACCTAAATCTCCAGTTACAACAATTAAGTCAGATTCTTTTGCTCCATTTCTATACACAACATCCTCTTTGTCAGCTTTACCGATTGCGGTAACAGAAATCAGCATTCCTTTCGTAGAAGAAGTTGTATCTCCTCCAATTAAGTCTATACTGTATGTTTCACAAGCTAATTGAATTCCGGCATACAATTCTTCAATTGCTTCTAGCGGAAAACGGTTAGAAACAGCAATAGAAACGGTTATTTGCTCTGCAGTTCCGTTCATAGCATACACGTCAGATAAATTAACCATTACCGCTTTGTAACCCAAATGCTTTAAGGGCACATAACTCAAGTCAAAATGAACGCCTTCTACTAATAAATCGGTAGTAATTAGGGTCTGTTTTTCTGAAGCATCTAACACAGCAGCATCATCTCCAACAGCTTTTACAGTTGATGAATGTGATACATTAAAGTGTTTTGTTATATGCTCAATTAATCCAAACTCTCCTAGTTCAGACAACGATGTTCTATCTTGGTTTTTATCTTCTAACATGCGGCAAAGGTACGGCAAATCTTAGAATTAAAAAGAATGATAAAATAGAAAATATAGGTGTAAAAAAACGTGGTACTTTTTGAAAAAGCACCACGTTTAAGTATGTAATTTAGTTATTTTAAAGTATAATATTTAAAAACAGGATATGCTACCGTTTTAGAATCTACACCTTGAGATTTTAAATAAGTATCAAAGAAATTCCAAGTAACTAAACCGTCGTCAGATTGTGGTTCTAACATGTAGAAAGCCAAATTTGTTAATGGTTGCGCCATGTCTATCCAATAATCTCCTTTTTTAAAAGTTCTTTTTGCAACTACATATTCTCCTTTTACAGTGGCCATATTGTGTCCTTCAAATTTGCGTCTAGCATTTTTTAATTCTTCAACCATAAACACTTCTCCAGTTGCTTTTTTACGTCTTTTTAATTCGGTAACTTTTATCCCTTGTTTTCTTAGATGTTCTACAATAGGTTTCATTGATTTTGGTAAAAAATAACCTCTTGGTAATGTTGTGCTGACTGTAGCATCAAATTTTGATAAGTTGGTTACATTTTTTACATCAATAATTTTCCCTGAACGGATATAACTTTTCTTCCCTTTTGAGTTGATATAAGGCGTATAATCATAAGTTCTATAATTAGGTATCTTTTTATCTAAGGCAACCATTTTAAAACGAACTCCTTTTGTTACTTTTCCTGCATTTTCAATCACGTTATTGATAGCGTCTTTTTCTGCTTGTACATTAATTGCCATCAATTCTTTTCCGTTCTTGTGTGTGAATTCTAAAATTTCAGCCACAAAACCATAAGTACCATTCATACGTTGGTAAAAACGATCGTGTGCAAAAGACTCACTTAAAATCCCGATTTTATTACGCAACCCCATTTGGTTCACCAAATACCTTGGATGATGATTGTAGGTGTAAATTGCAGTTGGAGGCCAACCTTGTCTGGTAGAATAGTATCCGTAAGGGCCAATTTTCACTTTGTAGTTTTTATCAACGTTTTTAGTCACCTCTGGAAATAATACGTTCCAAGTAAAATCATAAGGTGCTTTTTCTCCAGCAGAATGATAACTTGGTGCATATGTAATTCCGTATCCATGCCAAGTACCATTTGTAGTATGCAAATCTACCAACATTTCTGGATTCCATTTGTTCAACACATTCTGAATTAATCCGTTCGTCTCCAGTCCTTCCATTTTAATTCCGTCTCTGTTCAAATCTAATCCTTGACTGTTAGCTCTGATTCCAACTTCAACAGGACTATCTTCTTGAGAAGGTCTTCTTCCTTTTTTCATTTTATCGTTAGAATCTGTATTGTAAATTGGCGCAAATATGATGATTTGATTGTCTAACAAATGTTTTTTGCCTCCTAATAAAATATCACGCATTATTTGTTGAACAATTTCTTTTCCTTCTACTTCACCAGAATGAATATTTCCTTGAATGTACAAAACTGGTTTTCCAGATGCTATTGCTTCGGCAGGTGATGATACTTTAGGGTTTGCTAATACAACAACCGGAATTTTCTTTCCTTCTTTACTTGTAGCCATATACTCTAAGTGCAGTAAATCAGATCTTTTTTGCAATGCAGTTATGTAAGACATTACATCTGCATAGGTAGATGTTTTTTGGTAATTTGATTTAACAGGAACTGTAATTAATTCGTTTGGCCATGCTTTTTGTTGTGCAGAAAATTGTAGCGCTATTAAGCACAAAAATGCAGTGATAATATGTTTCATTCGGTTCGTTTTTTGATTGGAATAAAAGTAAGTCTAAATCTTTGTTAATAAGGTTTGTGGTGTTTTTTTAACAATTCGTTAACAAATCTAGTTGTGAACTGTTATGTTCTAAAAAGAGTAAAAAACAGAAAAAGTAAGGAAAGAGTAAAAAATCATTTGTAATTTTAAGCCTTAAAATTTTAATAAGATGAGAAAGCACAGAAATATTCCCTATTCAATTTTAGTTGTAGTAACAGTTTTTTTAACAATAATTGGATGCTCTAAAGAGCAAGTGGCTACAGATCTTGAAGTACCTTCAAACAGAAAAATTTGTACAAATGGTTTAGCAGGGATTTATCCTTGTGATGGTTATGATATGATGGCAAAAATTTCTTTAGAAACATTAAACGCAGAAATGGCAAATGATTCTTGGGGTTGGGTAGATCCAATAAATGATAAAGAGTACGCTATTGTTGGATTGGATAATGGTACTGCATTTATAGATGTTACAGATACAGAGAATCCTATTTATTTGGGGAAACTACCAACAGCAACTGTTAATAGTACTTGGAGGGATATTAAAGTGTATAAAGATCATGCTTTTATTGTTAGTGAAGCTAGCAATCATGGAATGCAAGTTTTTGATTTAACAAAATTAAGAGATGCAGTAAACAATTTACCGAGAACTTTTACTGTTGACACTCACTTTACTGATTTTGGAAGTGCCCATAATATTGTAATAAATGAAACTTCTGGATATGCATATCCAGTTGGAACTAGTAAAAGTGGTGTGTACAAAGGAGGTCCAATATTTATCAATATTAACGACCCTAAAAACCCAGTAAATGAAGGCGGGTGGGGATCTGATAATTACAGTCATGATGCACAAGTTGTAAACTATAATGGTCCAGATACAGATTATACAGGAAAAGAAATATTGATTGGAAGCAATGAAAATGAAGTAGTAATTGTTGATATTACAGATAAATTAAATCCTGTAAATATTTCTAAGATATCATATTCTAATGTTGGATATACGCATCAAGGATGGTTTACAGAAGATCAAAAACATTTTATTTTAGGAGATGAATTAGATGAACGTAAAGTAGGTTTCAATACTAGATCAATTATTTTTGATTTTACAGATTTAGACAATCCAAGTTTTAAATTCACCTATTCTGGACCAACATTGGCAATAGACCATAATGGCTATGTTAAAGAAGATACTTATTATTTAGCAAACTACACAGCAGGTGTTCGTTTTATTGATATTAGCGGAATAGGAAGTGGTACAATGACAGAAGTAGGTTATTTTGATACTTATCCAGATAATGATGGAGCAAATTTTGATGGAACTTGGAATGTGTATCCGTATTTAAAAAGCGGTAATATTATAGTTAGTGATATTAATAGTGGACTATTTATTGTAAGAAAATCAGGGAGCTAACTGTGAGAACTCTTAGTCTTTTACTGTGTTTTTTTACATTGCTTAGCACCATTAGTTGCAGTAAAAAACCTGGTGTTGAGTTGCCAATAAACGCTCCACCTGTTCTTTTTGTTAAAACGTTTGGAGGGTCTAACAACGAATCAGCAAAAAGTATTGTAAAAACCTTAGATGGTGGTTATGTTGTTTTTGGGTACACTCAAAGTATTGATGGAGACATACCTACAACTAAATCAACTGTACAGTATGATTTATGGTTGCTGAAATTTGATGCTCAAGATAGTTTACAATGGCAAAAAACTTTTGGAGGATCTAAAGATGATAAAGGCTATAAAATAATTACTACTTCAGATGGTGGCTATGTCATTATTGGATCTAGTAAAAGCAATGATTTTGATCAAAGTGTTAACAATGGTTTTGAAGATGTTTGGGTGTTGAAATTAAATGCTGCAGGAATTTCTGAATGGAAGACAACCACAGGTTTTTTAGGAACAGATGTTGGATATTCGATTATTCAAACAACAGACGGCGGTTATTTTTTGGGGAGTATTATAGATGTAACAGCATCTGGAGGACTTGGAAATAATAAGACAACTAAGAAACAGCGCCATGCAGGAGGAGATTATTGGGGAATTAAATTGTCTTCTACAGGAGCTATAGAATGGCGAAAATATTTTGGTGGAAAAAACACAGATACCTGTTACGATGTTGTTGAAACTTCTGATGGATACATAATGATTGGTTCTTCAGATAGTGTAGATGTAGATATAAATAACAATAAAGGAGGATATGATTTTTGGGTTGTAAAAATAAACAAGTCAGGGAATCTACTTTGGGAAAAATCTCTAGGAGGAAGCGAAATAGATGAAGCCTATCAAATTGTAAAAACAGACGACGGTAATTTTTTACTGGTTGGAGAAACCAGAAGCTCAAATTCTGATATCACAAGTCAATATGGTGGTGCAGATGTTTGGGTGGTTAAAATAAATAACTCAGGAAATATTATTTGGCAAAAAAACTACGGAGGAACAAGTTTTGATGTTGCCAGAGCTGTAGTTGTTTCTAATGATGGAAATTATTTAATAGCGGGAAGTACTCGAAGTTTAGATATTGACGTTTCAGAGAATAATGGAGTCAATGATGTTTGGGTATTAAAAATAGACACTAAAGGTTCTATTCTTTGGCAAAAGTCTATTGGAGGTTCTGATGTTGATTTTGCACATGATATTGAAGAATTAGAGGATGGAAGTATTGTTATTGTTGGAGAAAGTAACAGTAATGATAAGCAAGTAATAACCAATAAAGGGTTTACAGACTTGTTGTTAATAAAAATGAAATAAATGAAAAGAAGTGTAATCATTATATGTGTGTTGCTGTTTTGTGCGTGTACAAAAAAAGAAATAGCACCAACAAGTACAGTTGTGCGTATCAATTTCACACATAATTGGGATGGTACTTCTGTGTCAAATTCTGATTTTAATACCATACAATACACAAATGCATTTGGAACTAATTTAAGTATTGAAAAACTTCGATATTTAATATCAAACATTAGTTTTGAAAATCAAAATGGTAAAAAAACCATCGTAAAAGCATATCATTTAATAGATGTTTCTAAAGAGGAAACAATGAGCTTTACAACAGCTCTCGAAATTCCGGTTGACATTTATAAAAATGTATCGATAACTTTTGGGTTTAACATTACTGACAATATTGATGGGGAATATATTGATTTAAATTCTGCTTCTTGGAATGTACCAGGAATGTTGGGTGGAGGATATCATTTTATGCAGTTAGAAGGGAAGTTTACAGATGCAACGCCAACAGATATAGGCTATCAATACCATGTGATTAGAGCAGTAGATAGATCGGGCGCTACTCCAAGTTTTACAGAAACTTTTATTGAAAAAAACCTCGGAGAACTTGCTGTAAATCCTAATGCAGAGATAGAAATTAAGATGAATATTGCAGAGTGGTTTAAAAATCCAACAACTTGGGATTTAAACACACTTCATTCTATGTTGATGCCAAATTATAATGCTCAAATTTTAATGAATGGAAATGGACAAAATGTATTTAGTTTAGGTTCTGTAAATCCTTAATGATGATAAAAAAAATAGTACTCATATCGTTTTTTTTATGCTGTTTTTTTTCGTGTTCTAAAGGAGTAGGAGAAGAAGAGGTTTACGCTCCAATTTCTGCACCTTTAGAAATACCTACATTGTTTAAAAACTTAATTATTGCGCCAATAATACCATTTAATAACCCTCAAACTGTTGAAGGAATTTCCTTAGGGAAAAAGCTTTTTTTTGACCCAATTTTATCAGCAGATAATAGACAATCTTGTTCAAGTTGTCACGACCCAAAATTTGCTTTTACAGATGATAAACAATTCAGTGAAGGAATTGATGGACGTTTTGGAAATAGAAATTCGATGCCTTTATTTAATTTGGCCTGGAATTATGATGAAAAATTCTTTTGGGATGGGAGGTCAAATGGACTGCAAAAACAAGCATTAGAACCAGTAAAGGACCCAGTAGAAATGCATAATACTTGGGTAAACGCAATGGAATCTTTACAAAACAATTCAGAATATCCAGAGTTGTTTTTTGCAGCTTTTGGCACCAGAAAAATTGATTCAATTTTGGTTACCAAAGCAATTGCACAATTTGAAAGAACACTAATTTCCAGCAATTCAAAATTTGATCAATACTTATTAGGAACTGCTACATTAACTTCTTCAGAGTTGAATGGATTTAACGTGTTTATGGATGAAACCAAAGGAGACTGTTTTCACTGTCACGGAAGTGACAAAAACCCTTTATGGACAGACAATAGTTTTCATAATAATGGTTTAGATGCTCTAATTACAGATATTGGTCGTGCAAAAGTTACAGGAGACCCTACAGATAATGGGAAATTTAAATCTCCATCACTTAGAAATTTGGCATTTACAGCACCTTATATGCACGATGGTCGTTTCTCTACTTTAGAAGAAGTGATCAATCATTATAGCGAAGGGTTAAAGAACTCTCCTACAATAGATCCTTTAATGAAAAAAGTTTCATCTGGAGGAGTGCAATTAACTACCCAAGAAAAGACTGATTTAAAAGCTTTTTTACTGTCTTTATCTGACTCTGAATTTATAAGTAACCCTGCATTTCAAGAGTAATAATTAATATTTATTTCACTATTCATTAATATGATGTTAGGTTCTATAGAAAAGTAGGACTTATATTGTATATTTGCACCCAATTTAGATTTAATCTATTTAAAATTATGATAAAAGTTTCAGACATAGCAAAGAAGAAAGTCATAGAAATGATGAACGATGACGGTTTTGATGCAGCTTCAGACTTTGTAAGAGTTGGAGTGAAAAGCGGAGGATGTTCGGGTTTATCGTACGATTTAAAGTTTGATAAAAGCCAATTAGAAGATGATAAAGTTTTTGAAGATAATGCTATAAAAATCATTGTAGACAAAAAGAGTTTCTTGTATTTAGTAGGGACTACTTTAGAGTATTCAGGCGGATTAAACGGAACAGGATTTGTATTTAACAATCCAAACGCTAATAGAACCTGCGGTTGTGGAGAAAGTTTTTCACTTTAAAAATTAGACAACATGTCAAAATATACTGAAGAGGATTTAGAAGAAGAGTTAAAAACTAAAGAATACGAATATGGTTTTTATACAGATATAGAAAGTGAAACATTTGCCAAAGGGTTAAATGAAGATGTAGTTCGTGCCATTTCTAAAAAGAAAAACGAACCGCAATGGATGACTGATTGGCGTGTAGAAGCTTATAGAGTTTGGGAGAAAATGGAAGAGCCAGATTGGGCGAACGTTAATTATCCAAAACCAGATTTTCAAGCGTTAGCATACTATTCTGCGCCAAAAGTAAAACCTGTTTTAGATAGTTTAGACGATGTTGATCCAGATTTATTAGAGACTTTTAAGAAATTAGGAATCTCTTTAGAAGAGCAAAAACGTTTGGCTAATGTTGCAGTTGATATTGTAATAGACTCCGTTTCTGTTGCAACAACGTTTAAGAAAACATTGGGTGAAAAGGGAATTATCTTTATGCCTATTTCTGAAGCAATTCAGGAGCATCCAGAATTGGTGAGAAAATATTTAGGAACTGTTGTTCCTACTAGCGATAATTTTTATGCAGCATTAAATTCGGCAGTTTTTTCTGACGGATCTTTCTGTTACATTCCAAAAGGAGTTCGTTGTCCAATGGAATTATCAACATACTTTAGAATTAATGAAGGAGGAACTGGTCAGTTTGAAAGAACTTTAGTAGTTGCTGATGAAGGAAGTTATGTTAGTTATTTAGAAGGATGTACAGCGCCAAGTAGAGATGAAAATCAATTACACGCAGCTGTTGTTGAATTGATCGCTTTAGATGATTCAGAAATAAAATATTCTACCGTTCAAAACTGGTATCCTGGTGATGCGAATGGTAAAGGTGGAGTTTTCAACTTTGTAACAAAAAGAGCTATTTGCGAAACCAATGCAAAAGTTTCTTGGACACAAGTAGAAACAGGTTCTGCTGTGACATGGAAATATCCAAGTTGTATCTTAAAAGGAAACAATTCGGTTGGAGAATTTTACTCTATCGCAGTTACAAATCATTATCAGCAAGCAGATACTGGAACAAAAATGATCCACTTAGGTAAAAACACCAAGTCGACCATTATTTCTAAAGGAATCTCAGCAGGAAAATCTCAAAACTCGTATAGAGGTTTGGTACATGTTGGAGCAAGAGCAGAGAACGCACGTAATTTTTCACAATGTGATTCATTATTGATGGGGAACGCTTGTGGAGCACACACGTTTCCATATATCGAAGCAAAAAATAAATCAGCACAAATAGAACACGAAGCAACTACAAGTAAAATTGGTGAAGAGCAATTATTTTACTGTAACCAACGTGGAATTGATACTGAAAAAGCAATTGCCTTAATTGTAAACGGATTTAGTAAAGAAGTACTAAACAAGTTGCCAATGGAATTTGCAGTGGAAGCACAAAAATTATTAGAAATTAGTTTAGAAGGAAGTGTTGGTTAAACCAACAACAAAGAGATAGAACCATGTTAAAAATTAACAATTTACACGCAAGTATAGATAATAAATCAATCTTAAAAGGATTGAATTTAGAAGTGAAAGCAGGAGAAGTTCATGCGATTATGGGGCCAAATGGAGCTGGAAAAAGCACCTTGGCAAACATTATTGCAGGAAAAGAAGACTATGAAGTTACTCAAGGAGATATTGAGTTAAATGGAGAAGATATTAGCGAGTTAGCTCCAGAAGAAAGAGCACACAATGGTGTGTTTTTATCTTTTCAATATCCAGTTGAAATCCCAGGAGTTTCTGTAACTAATTTTATAAAAACGGCAATTAACGAAACTCGTAAAGCAAAAGGTTTAGAAGATATGCCGGCTAAAGAGATGTTGAAAATGATTCGTGAGAAATCTGAGTTATTAGAAATAGATCGCAAGTTTTTATCACGTTCTTTAAATGAGGGCTTTTCTGGAGGAGAAAAGAAGCGTAATGAGATTTTTCAAATGGCTATGTTAGAACCTAAATTGGCTATTTTAGATGAAACAGATTCTGGTTTAGATATTGATGCATTGCGTATTGTTGCAAATGGAGTTAATAAACTAAAATCTAAAGACAATGCTGTAATTGTTATCACACATTACCAACGTTTGTTAGATCATATTGTACCAGATTTTGTACATGTTCTTTACGATGGTAGAATTGTAAAATCAGGTGATGCTTCATTGGCTTTAGAGTTAGAAGCAAAAGGATATGATTGGATTAAAAAGGAGTTAGTATAATTCGTTTTGTCATTCTCGCAAGAGCGGGAACCTCATAAAGAATAAAGATTACATTAAAAAGATTCCGCATCAAGTGTGGAATGACAAGAGTCAAAATGGAATTAAAAGAAAAAATAATATCATCTTATGTAGCGTTTGAAAACGATATTGATATCAATTCAGAGATTCACGATATTCGTTCAGAAGCATTTCATAATTTTGAAAAATTAGGGTTCCCAACTAAAAAGTTGGAAGCATGGAAATATACGTCATTAAATTCAGTTTTAAAGAACGACTTTAGCTTATTTCCTAATAAAGAAAACACCGTTGAATTTGCAGATGTAAAGAAGTATTTTATACATGATATAGACACTTATAAAATTGTTTTTATCGATGGTAAATACAGTTCTTTCCTTTCTGATGTTACACATGATGGTAAGGATATTTGCTTATTATCTTCAGCATTATCAAAATCAAAGTACAAGGCAGTTATTGAAAATTATTTCAATAAAATTGCAAAGCAAGATAATTTAACATCGTTAAATACTGCTTTCGCAGACGAAGGAGCTTACATTTATATACCAAAGAATGTTGAGGTAGAAAAACCGATTCAGATTATCAATTTTACCACAGGTTCTGAGGCAGCAACATTGGTACAACCTCGTAATTTAATAGTGGTTGAAGAAAATGCACATGTTCAAATTATTGAACGCCACCAGAGTTTAACGGATAACGCGGTGTTAAATAACGTAGTTACTGAGGTTTTTGCAGCAAGAAACTCAACAGTAGATTTCTATAAAATACAGAATGATAATACCAATGCTTCATTGGTTGATAATACATACATAGAACAAAAAACAAATAGTGTTGTTTCTGTGCATACGTTTTCTTTTGGAGGAAATATTACTAGAAACAACTTGAACTTTTACCAAAGAGGAGAGCATATCGATTCTATTTTAAAAGGAATTACAATTATTGAAGGAAAACAACATGTAGATCATCATACTTTGGTACATCATATAGAGCCAAACTGTGAAAGTCACCAAGATTATAAAGGGATTTATGATGAACGTTCTACCGGAGTTTTCAACGGAAAAGTAATTGTAGACAAAGAAGCTCAGAAAACAAATGCATATCAGAAAAATAACAATGTGTTAATGAGTAATAGAGCAACCATTAATGCAAAACCGCAATTAGAAATTTTTGCAGATGATGTAAAATGTTCTCACGGTTGTACCATTGGGCAATTAGATGATGAAGCGTTATTTTACATGCAACAACGTGGAATTCCTAAAAAAGAAGGAAAAGCATTATTGATGTATGCTTTTGCAAATACGGTGTTAGAAAGTGTAAAAGTTCCAGAAGTAAAATCAAGAATTAATAAATTGATTGCAACTAAATTGGGTGTCAATCTAGGATTTGATTTATAGGAGTCACAGACTCTTTAGATATAAAATAAGAACCACGCATTTGCGTGGTTTTTTTATGCGTACAAATGCGCTAATCTTAAATAGGGTGTTTTTACGTAATTATAAATGGCTGAACCTTTATAATTTAACTGTTTTCAAAAACTACTGATTATGACAGCTTCTACAGCCAATTCACCAACTCTTCAAAACACTCCAAAACTAGCACAAACATCAACGGTTAAAACAACTTCAGCAAAAAAAGTTACTCCAAAACAAGCAACATCAAAAACTGCTAATGCTATTGCTAAAAAAGATATTCCAGGAATTTCTCAAGAGGTTATTTATGAGTTGAGTGATGAAGTTAATAATATGCTGTCGTTTGCTGTATATAATGGTTTAACGGTTAATACAGAAGTGAACCCATTAATTCAAAATAGTAATGTAGATGATTTAATAAATGCGCATAATTTATTGTGTAAAAATGTGGCGCCAGCAACACCAAAATCTATTGTATATACTAAAAAACTGTATGAAAAAGGAACTAAAAAATCCATATTTAATAAACTTCCATTGTTAAGAAACTTAATGATATTAGCAGTGTTCTTTTTAATTGCATTTATTGCAACTGGGCAGTCATCACTTGTAAATAATGACTCTTTGAAAGACGGTATTATGGATAGTAATGGTACCTCGTTAGTTTTAAACTTATTTTATTTAGCTTCTGTTGCAGGTCTAGGGGTTCTGTTTTATCTATTAAAAGAAGTGAGTACTTCTTTAAAAAAAGGAACCTTAGTGCCAGAAGATTATATTGCATATATGTCTCAGATATTATTAGGAATCATGGCAGGGTTAATTCTGTCAGAGATTTTAGCATCATATGTAGTTGATCCCAATACTAATGCAAGCATGTTTAATAAGAGTGTATTAGCTTTAATAGGAGGATTCTCTTCAGATGCTATTTTTAGTATTTTACAAGGGGTAATTAATAAGGTGAAAAGTATTTTTATTGCGCCGAATCCAAATACTCCATAAAAATAAGCTTTAGAGATCGTCATTTGGTTATTTCCAGATTGCATATGCTAAAGTCGTTCACATTAATTCCTAATTTGTAGAATTTGGATGCTCCAATAATAGATGGATAGTAGGCAAAATGTGAATTAAAAGGTTTTTCTTTATGAAAAAGAATATAACTGGTAACGTTTTTAGCTTTTGTAATTAAGTGATTCTCTAAGTAAGCATTCAAATACTCTTCCTTTTTATGACCTTTATTGTCCATGTGTTTCGTTGATTCTAAACTAAAAACACGAAAACCATTCTCTTTTAAGCTCTTTAAAAGATACCTACTATCAGAGATAAATATTTTATTGCTATTACCATTATATGTTTTTTTAGCATCATTTATTATACTCGATAACAGTTTGTCTTTAGCATCTTTACTAACAGGTTTTAATTTTGAATCATCAAAATCATCAAAATAATTTAAACACCTATAATGCACTACATCTATTTTATCATAAAAAAGTGTAGCATATTTTTCATTTAATAATGTGTCAATTTTATGATCACCAGATGCAATTAATTCATTGAATAAATGCCTTGTTTTGGCTTCCCATTTTCCATTTGGATATTGATGTGCAAGAATGTTTTCTGCACAGTAGATTAAGTATGTTTTATTGTTGACTAAAGAGTTGTTATTAGAGAATTTTTCTAGTTTGCTTAATGTTGATATAAAAATAACCCTAAACTTAAATGGGTTTAATTTTATTTTTTCAAGGTTTACTTTTTCATTATGCCATACTTCAGAAAAGGATAATGGGCTGTTGTGATAAATATGAAACGCAAAATTATTTTTTTGTGATAAATAATACGTTGTTAATATGCCTTTCATTCGATCAACAATACCTCCATGATTTATGACTCCATCTGCTGAATAAATTAACCTATTATTGTTTTTAGTAAAGGAAAAATATAATTTATTAGAAAAAGGGTTTATGCCTTTAAGAAGTACATTTAGATAAAGGAAAAACAATATTTTCTTATCTCTATCTATGGGTATAGATTTACCAATTGTACGAAGTAGCATAATTTAGTGTGGAGGTTAAGGTTATGAATTGCAATATAAATAGAATATTTAACAAATTCAGAATTAATGAATTGACTCGGTAATCTTTTTCAAAAATTCATTAATATCAATATGTGCTAATCCCATCCGCACAACCACTAAATCTTGATCTGGAAATACAAAGACAAATTGCCCTTGATAACCACTTGCATAAAACATATTTTTGGGAACATCGGGGAATTGCCCTTCAGCATTTAACCAAAAATGTCCTCCGTAGGTTCCGTTAGAGCCGTTTGTTGGAGTTGTAATGTAATGTACCCATTCTTTATTGAATAGTTGTTCTCCGTTCCAGTTACCCTTGTTTAAATACAATAAACCAAATTTAGCCCAATCCCTTGGCGTTGCCCAAGCATACGAAGATCCCACATAGTTTCCAGACATATCAGTTTCAATTACCATAGAGTTCATGCCAATTTTATCAATAAAATCACTGTACCAATAATCTAAATACTTTTGATGTGTGTCAAATTTTGATCTAATAACACCTGAGAGCAAATTACTGGTTCCAGAAGAGTAATTCCAAGTTTCATTAGTTTTACCAACAAATTGCTTTTTAGCTTGTTGCTTTGCCATGTTTTTCTCTAAGAACAGCATTTTAGTAACATCAGAAATACTATTGTAGTCTTCATTCCATTCTAAACCACTATTCATGTGCAATAAATCATTAATAGAAATATTTTTTCGATCGTCATTTTGCCATTCTGATATTGGTGCTTTGTCGTTGATGTTTATTTTTCCTTGGTATTGCATCACTCCGAAAACCGTACTCATGATACTTTTGGTCATAGACCAGCCTAGAATTCGAGAGCTTTTAGTAAAGCCAGTATCGTATTGCTC
>Ga0209395_1002081_pt1 | contig 26908 bp, 24 predicted proteins | sample GOMGulsemesocosm_3_FD_184635 | JGI IMG/M metagenome (GOLD analysis project Ga0209395, IMG submission 184635) | Methane-oxidizing microbial communities from mesocosms in the Gulf of Mexico - GOM9D Gulf of Mexico (SPAdes) (version 2) | ecosystem: Environmental > Aquatic > Marine > Cold seeps... | reverse complement strand
AGAAAGCTGGTTTGGCACTGACTGCGGCAATGAAAATAGCTGACATTAGACAGGGTCGAGGCATTAATTTTTAAATCAGTTAACGAAGTGAGTTGAAACAGCGTTTCTGGCTGGCTAAAGGCACGGCTGCGCCGAAACACCAAATGTTCAACGCCGTGGCTAACGCCGCTATCGTCAACGGCTGGTGTATTGACCACAAACAGGGCACAAAATCCTTGATCGTTGCTAATGTTGAGCTGGTTTAGACCGTTACTATGACAAAATTGAGCCAGAGCGGGATCAAGCGACTTCGTTTTTTTTTGAATGATTTCACTAACTAACTCACTATTTAGTAGTAACTTACTACTACCTAACTTGCTGCGACCTAACTTACTACTAACTTGCCCCGCGATCATATTTTAAGCCGCGCGATATCGGCATCGGCAATTTTGTGGCGGTTCACCCGCATCACCAATTCTTTAGTGGGTAGCGTTGCACTGTCGATTGCCTGTTGAATCAAATGATGATCGGGTGACTTACTGCATACCGGATCGGTTTTATCCATATCCCCTGTCATCATAAAGGCCTGACAGCGGCAACCACCAAAATCTTTTTCTTTTTCGTCGCAACTTTGGCAAGGCTGTGGCATCCAGCTGTCACCTCGAAACCGATTAAATGCAAAGTCTTGCTGCCAAATATCACTAATGGATTTGTCTTTAACATTAGGAAAAGTCAGCGGCAGCATTTTGGCGCTGTGGCAAGGCAGCGCGCTACCATCGGGCGTGACGGTTAAAAACGTTGTGCCCCAGCCATTCATACACGCTTTCGGCCGCTCTTCGTAATAGTCTGGCGTCACAAAGATAAATTGTGGCCCCTTGCCTTGTTGCTGATCTCTAAATTGATTGACTGTTTGCTCCGCGTCGATTAACTGCTCTTGTGATGGCAGCAGGTGATCGCGATTATCAAAGGCCCAGCCATAATATTGCGCTGTCGCCAGTTCAACATAATCGGCTTTTAGCTCGCAGCTTAAGCGTAAAATATCCGCTATCTGGCTAATGTTTTGCTTTGAAATCACAAAATTGAGCACCATTGGGTAACCCTGATCTTTAACCGACTGCGCCATTTTAAATTTTTGCTGGTAGGCATTGCCACGCCCAGCGATTGCGTCATTTACTTCTGGATCGGCACCTTGAAAACTTATCTGAATATGATCTAAACCAGCCTGCTTAAGCTTGGCTATCCGCTTTTCGGTTAAGCCAATGCCAGAGGTAATAAGGTTGGTGTAAAAACCCAATTCCCGCGCATGTTTAACCAATATTTCGAGATCTTTGCGTAACAAGGGCTCACCACCAGAAAACCCGAGTTGCACCGCGCCCATCGCTCTAGCTTGCGTAAAAACCTTTAGCCATTGCTGGGTACTAAGCTCATCTTTAATATCGCCCATTTCAGTAGGGTTAGAACAATAAGGACAATGCAGCGGACAATCGTAAGTGAGTTCGGCCAATAACCATAACGGCGGACCAGCAGCGACAACTTGGTGATTACTCATGGAAAATCCACTTCTTTTCACTTGCTGTGGTTAAAAACTCATTAACATCAACACTTAAATCGCCAGCATCAGAAAATTTAACCATCAAGGCTGCCACTATTTGTTCGACGTTTTTGTTGCCATCGATCAGTTGCATTATTTCACCAGCCCCGCCATTTAATTTGACCATGCCTTCAGGAAACAATAAAACGAAACAATCTTGTGCCTGCTCCCATTGCAGGCGAAACATCGGATTAATAGCTGGGATCATTGCCGGTGTAATCATTAAAAAACCCTCTTGTGATAACTCGGCTCTGCGATGAGGCCTTGGTAAGGAGCGCGATCTTGTTGATAAGCGAGTGTCATTGCGTCTAACATGCTCCACAAAATATCGAGCTTAAACTGCAGAATATTTAACGCCTCTTCTTGTGCCTCGCGGCTGGTAAAATGATCTAGGGTTATTTGCAGGCCGTGGTTAACATCGCGTCTTGCTTGCGATAAGCGTATTTGAAAATAGCTTAAGCCTTCACTGGCGATCCACGGATAGTTAGACGGCCAACTGTCGAGTCGACTCTGATGAATTTGTGGTGCGAACATTTCGGTTAATGACGAACAGGCGGCTTGTTGCCAGCTCGCTTTACTCGCAAAATTAACATAGGCGTCAACCGCAAATCTTACGCCTGGCAGCACGTACTTTTCATCAAGCAAGTCTTGCCTGTCTAACCCGACCGCTTCGCCTAAACGTAACCAGGCTTCGATACCACCAAGCGTGTCGTCGCCAACGCTGCCGTCATGATCCAAAATACGCTGGATCCACAAACGGCGCACTGACATGTCCCGACAATTAGCCAATATTGCGGCGTCTTTAATCGGAATGTTTACTTGATAATAAAAACGATTAGCAACCCAGCCGCGGATTTGTTCTTTGGTGCACTCGCCCTGATGCATGGCAATATGAAACGGGTGATGAATATGATAAAGCTGACCTTTGTCTTTAAGCTTTTGTTCGAATTGTTCTCTGGTCCATGGCTGCATCTTGGTGGTACCCCATTATTGCATTGAGTGTCTGCACTCAATTTTTATAATTATTTTGTCATTAATGGCCTAGCGTTAAATCTTAATTTCCATGCCATCAACCGCAATTTCAACCCCGTTGTCCAACACATATTGGTGCTGCGGCGATTGCTCATTTAAAATTGGATTGGTGTTGTTGATGTGAATAAGGATTTTTCGGTCAATATCAAACTTATTCAGTAATGCCACGGTGCCGAAATCGCCGTTAACCGGCATATGGCCCATTTCAGATCCCAGTTTAGTGCCGACACCTTGGGCGATCATTTCGTCGTCGAGCCATAATGTGCCATCAATTAACACGCAACTGGCTTCTGATAAAATGTGCTCAACTTCCGGCGTGCTTTCGACAATGCCCGGCAAATAAAACAGATATTTTCCAGTGGCCAAATCGACAATTTTAAGCCCAATGTTATTGCCCGCGACGACCTGATCGCGATACTTTGAATACGGTGGTGCATTTGATTCGATGGTTACCGGAATAAACTCAATGCCGTCAACGCCCGTTACTTGAAAAGATTGGCTTTGCTCATTCTCTGTTAGACCACAATCGCCTAAACCGGAATCTATTAGGCCCGAATCTATTAAACCAGAGCCTCCTATTTGCTTAAAGTTGAGTCCGCCATGCCAATGTTCCAACAAATTAAACAACGGATAAGCACTCGACAAGTCTTCATAAACGACATCGGTACAGTAAACATCAAGTGGCAGCCCTTCGCGCAATGTTAACAGCCCAGTGGTGTGATCAATTTGACTGTCGGTAAGAATAGCACCACGAATATTGGTGCCACGAGAACCTTGCTCAGGCCAAAGTTGTGGTGATTGATTAATTTGCTGACGAATGTCTGGCGAGGCATTAATTAGCGCCCAATTTTTGCCATCAGCACTGACGGCAATCGATGATTGGGTGCGCGGTGTCGCTTTGATTGTACCCTGACGTAGTCCTTTACAGTTTGCACAGTGACAGTTCCATTGCGGAAATCCGCCGCCGGCAGCAGAGCCGAGGATTAATATTTGCATAGCTACCTATATAATTAAGTTGAAAATTGTTGCCCCGGTGACAACAGTTCAGTGACCAAGGGCAGCATAAGCTCGTTCGTCATTAACAGCCTATCTATTACTGATATAGAGTGTTACTTCAAAACCTAAACGCATTTCTTCAAAATCGGGTTTAATCCACATATATTTCTCCTGAGTAATTAACATTGTGATTGTCACTTGGACTTCTCTACTATATTTATTTGTCAGGCTCGAAAACATCCTACTTTAGATGGAAACTGCTCCGCCATCATAATGAAATAACGACTGGGCTCGACTTAACATTGCAGCCACTTGCCGTTTTCCGCTGTTTGTTGGCGTATTTATTTATCACGCACACCGCAGGATCTTCAATAGTTACGACGCATTCAAAACACCCGATACACTCACCGTAATTAATTGCTCCCGTTTGTTTGATAGCGTCGATACCACACTTTTTATTGCGGCATAACTGACAAGGCGAACCGCACTCAACACGTCTGGGGATCCATTTTAGCCATGGAAAAGCCCCGACTATCGCCAAACCTGCGCCAAGCGGGCACAAATAACGGCAATAGAATTTATGAATTTTCAAACTTAGACCTAGCAACACCAGGGCATAAAGAACAAACGGCCAGTAGCGATCAAAAAGTAACGTCACTGAGGTTTTAAAGGGTTCTATTTCGGCTAATTGCTCCGCTAAGGTTAATGAATAAAACGCGCTGGCCACCAGCCCTATTAGTAACAGATACTTAATTTTTTGCGCCCGATTATGATGCGCTGGTTTAATGCGAATTTGCTTAATTTTAAATTTAGCCGCGACCATCGCAATCAGCTCTTGCATGGCGCCAAAGGGGCATAACCAACCACAGAACAAGCCGCGTCCCCAAACAAACAGGCTAACAAAAACCACCAGCCACAACATAAAAATGATTGGATCAAGTAAAAACACTTCAAGATTAAAACCCTGTTTTAGCGACAGTAACAAGGTGTATATGTTAACGACGGACAGCTGGCCTTGTGCATAAACGCCAATAAAACCGACCACAAAGATTAATGAAAATAACCGTAATTTAGCCATCACCAATGCATTAGCGGCCCAGCGACTCGGCTGGATAAATAAGGCTAACACCAACAACAAATAGGCTGCCACAATCACTATTTCTAGTTGGCGGCCCAGCCAAATCCGTTGCCATAATGGTTGAGGCTCTGTTGATTGTTCAATAACAGCGAGTTCGAATAGCTGGTCAGGCAGGCTTTGTTGCAGATTAAACCAATGCTGTTTTTGAGATAAAAAGGACTGGCTATAACGGATGCCCAGCGAAAGATCGACCGTTTGACTTAACTCAAAGCCCGATTGAGATTTAATCCGAAATATTTTAATTTGTTCAAATTGTGACAAATCTAGCGCAAATGAGCGATCGAAATAGCTGTAGAAATCGATATCACGCAAGTCGACCGGAAAGTCCCCCTGAGCGACTTTTAAGCGCGATGGCACGGTTTGCGGTACAAACTCATCGTCGATAAAAGAGTAGCTGCCCCGATTAAAAAACATCAGCGCATGCTCGCCGGGTTTTAACTCACTAAGCAGGCGCTGGTATTCATCGTCACCAAGTAAATTTCGCCCGACCATCGGTATGTTAACAAAGGCCAGATACATATCGACAAAGGGTAGATCGTCGGCCAACTCGTCGAGCACTAATTCAAGTTCAGGGCGCTGTTGCAACGCCGTCTCTTTGCTTAACTGCCAATGCGAAATATAACCCTGACTAACCAACTGCGCTAAACCGAGTGGCTCAAAAAAATCTGGTTTAATTGCCCTGCTGGCACTGGCTGTAAAACCGTCTAACATTGTGCGGGCCACTTTCAAGGCCGAGCTAATAATGGTGTCATTGAGTACCAATACCGACACTGTGGCTTTGGTGACTCCGTCAAAATAGGTACTGTCATTTGAGTCTTTGCTGCGCGCGCCAATCACAAAACGCTCTTTGATCGAGTGCCCCTGATATTGCTTAATAAAGCGGTTCATCGGCTGTTCACCCAGCCCATGTAAGAAGATTGGTTCGTGATGGTTCAATACTTTTAAATTGATCAAAATACCTTGGGGATCAAGTGCAATCAGCACATTAATTGTTTGACCTGAAAAACCAATAAAATGGGTAAAATCATCTGACTCGAACACATAACCCAATAACTCACTCAATTGATAAACTGGGGTTACTGCAAGTTTCGCATCAAGGCTGCCAACACGAGTGGCACTGGGAAATAATTGTTTAATATCACTAGGAATTGGCGTCACATCTTCATGAGCTAACAATGAAAAGCTGCCAGTACATAGTAGAAATATGATTAGAAAGCGTCTTAATATCATAGGAATATCGCTTTTGACTAAGCTCAATTTTTAATAGCTTTAGTTATCATCAACAGCAGCTTACGACACGACCGTCGTATTGAAACCCCTTACTTTAAAGGGCCCTACTTTTGTGATGAACAGGAAAAAGGCCAGCCTATCAATTAGGCCGGCCTTCACAAGCAGGTATTAATAACGACTTACATTGGTAATTTAAATGTCCAAACCATGCCGCCCTGATTAAAGTTTTTAATCCGCTTGGCTACTTCGCCGCCCCAAAGTGGTACTGCGCCGCCCCAGCCCGATAGCACTGACACATACTGCTCGCCGCCCATTTTCCAAGTAATTGGCGTGCCAACTATGCCCGAACCGGTATTAAACTTGTATTTAATGTCACCAGTTTTAGCGTCAAAGGCCATGAGATAACCTTCAGGATTGCCCATAAAGACCAAGTTGCCAGCTGTTGTTAAGACACCGCCCCACAGTGGCGCATAGTTTTTATAGCGCCAAACTTCGTCACCTGTTTTAGGATCGATCGCCCGTAGCACGCCAATATAGTCGTCATTATTAGACTTTATCGTGAAACCAGCCCCTAAATAGGCAGCCCCTTTCTTATACGCCGTTGGCTCGTTCCAAATCGACATTTGCCATTCATTTGACGGCACGTAAAATAGCTCGGTATCTTTGCTGTACGCCATTGGCATCCAGTTTTTACCACCTAAGAATGATGGAATCGCAACCACCGTGTTGCCTTGCTTACCATCGGCAGTATCGGCAGGGTTGCCAGGACGAACAGCATCATCATAAATAGGACGGCCTTTGCTGTCTAACCCTTTGGCCCAAGTGATCTCGTCAACAAAAGGGAAACCACGAATAAAGGCACCATCTTCACGATTTAAGACATAGAAAAAACCATTACGATCGGCAGTTGCTGCCGCTTTAACTGTTTTTCCGTTAACTTTATAATCAAATGGAATGAGCTCATTAACACCATCATAATCCCAACCATCGTGGGGGGTAGTTTGGAAATGCCACACAATTTTACCGTTGTCTGGATTAATGGCTAAGCGAGATGATGAGAAGTAGTTATCGCCTGGGCGCAAATGTGAATTCCAGGGTGCAGGGTTACCCGTACCAAAAAATAACAAGTCAACATCGCTGTCATAAGTACCGCCTAACCAAGGTGCTGCACCGCCTGATTTCCATAAATCACCGGGCCAAGTTTTACCCGGCGCGCCGCCTGAAATTCCGGCCTCAATTTTCTTGCCATTTTCCCACACGTAACCCATGTGGCCTTCAACGGTTGGTCGTTCCCAGGCTATCTTGCCGGTTTTAGCATCGTAAGCTCTTACTTTACCGACAATCCCGAATTCGCCACCAGAGATGCCCGTAATAACCTTGCCTTTAACGATAATTGGCGCGGCGGTAATTGAGTAACCTGCTTTGTAGTCTTCTACTTTCTTTTTCCACACCACTTTGCCGGTGTCTTTATTTAACGCAATAAGCTTGGCGTCGAGCGTACCGAAAATAACCAAATTATCATATAAGGCAACGCCACGGTTTATTACGTCACAACATGGCATAATGCCATCTGGCAGGCGAGCATCGTATTGCCACAGTTCGTCACCGGTTAGGGCGTCAATGGCATAAACCCGTGAATAAGAACCCGTAATAAACATCACGCCATCTTTAATTAATGGCTGAGACTCTTGGCCTCGTTGCTTTTCACCACCTAAAGAGAAGCCCCAAACTGGTCGCAGTCCGTCAATGGTCTCGGTATTAATTAACGTCAGCGGACTATAGCGCTGGGCTTTTAAACCCATACCGTAAGACACAACATCTTCGGTCGTTGCCTGATCATTTAAGATATCTTCGTTGGTAACACTCGCATTTGTTGTTGCAGAAAATGCTAATGCCACAGCGGCTGATACCGTAATTAATTTATTTTTACCTGCTCTTTTCATTTGTTTTTCCTCGCCGGCTTACATTGTAAAATAATGGTATTGACGTCTGGGCGCCCGTTACCTTGGATTAAACTTTGCTCATTAGGGCCTTCAATTAAAAATACGTTGATCATTTCATTCACCTAAATTTGGGTGAATGATCACCAAGCGAGGCCAATTTCCTCTTGGTTCACTAGTTTATTGCACAATTTAGGATGATTAATATTCAACCACGGGATGGAATTTCATCATCAATTAGGATGAAAAACGTCCAGCAAGGCATGAAAATTACCAAGCTTATTGTGGATCGTAATATTGTGATTTTTGATAGTAAGTATGATGGCGCTTAAAAATGGCCGCCATTTCACCGTTGCCAACCATTTCGCTAACGACATCACCAACGGCATAGCCTAATTGTCGGTATTCATCTCGAACCGCCATGCCAATGTCCCATTGCTGACGTCCTAGCATTGGAAAGGCATTGCTGGCCAATTTAAATTGATCGCTTAATGGCTGTTGATAATGAGTTATTTGACTGCGCAAGCCCATTGCCGCGTCAACCTTACTGGTGACCATGGCATCGACCGCCGCTTTAGTGGTCGCAAAATGCTTAGCACGTTCGCGCAACCGACCAGCAAAAGCAGTGCTAAGATAAAAATCGGGCACGCTGTCTATTTCAACGCCAATATCATGATATTGGAACATTGCCATTGTCGTGACATCATCGATTTTTTTACTATTAAAGATTATTTGCCATGACTCAGTATGGTAAGGGCCGAACATATGCACCCGATCATGTACTAGTTCGCCAATATCATCGCGCAGTTGCGAATATTTTCGGTCGTAGGGCACCCTTAACATCAGATCGGCCACCGTTCTATTTAAGAAGTGCCCTTTCCATAGATTGTTTCTTAAATCACCTTCGACATTTTCATCGGCGCTGACCCAGTGCAGTCGTAATTTAACCCCAAGCTTGTTGGCAATTGTGGTGGCGACATCAATATCGATACCGCTTGCGATGCCATTTTCATTGGTCGAAAAGGGTAAAAAGTCACGATAAACGGCCACCACAATCTCTTGGCTTTCGATGATGTCGTCAAAAGATCTCGCCGTAGCCTGATGGCTCAGCAAGAGCCAACAAAGCAGTGTTAGGGCAACTAAGGCGTGTTTTTTTAATCGCAACATTATTGCTCGACACTAACAGATTCAAGCCATGTTCTAATTGACCACAGTGCTTCTTGGCTCAAATAATCAGCCATTTTTGGCATATAAACCGCGCCATTACGCACTGCGCCATTTTGTACGCGATATACAAACCACTCATCACCATCAAAATCGGTTGCTAAAGTCCGTAGGTCTGGCGCAATACCGCCAGATATACCTTCAAGGCCATGACAACGTGCACAGTTTTGGTTATAGGCAGAGGCGCCAATTCTGATAATTTCTTTACGGGTATCACCGACTTGTTCACGATAAGGATTACGCTCTTCCCATTCTTCACCAAGTTGCGGAATACTCGAGGTATCCGACGATTGAGGAGTAACATCACCATGAGCCAAAGCACCAAAAGTGGTGATCATTGCCCCAAATAACACGCCATAATTTAACTTATAGTTTTTCATCAATTACTCACTTTTTTATTATGGACCTGAGCCTAGGCCGTTTTTTTGACTGATTTCATTGTATAGATTAAATCGTGCTAGCCGAATGAGACTTTAGCTCCAACGTTGTCATTCTTTAGTAGGATTTTTCGCCTCCCCCAAAGACTAAAACCATAAAATACAGTAAGTTAACAAAACAACAAATTCTTGGTTAGTTTGGTTTAATGGTCATGACACCGTATGCTTGGCCCTAATAAACGATATTTGGAAGTGTAAATGTTTAATTATCTTAGGAAGTTTATTCACCGGTTCACACTGGCTGTGCCATTAGTGCTAAGCCTTAACGGCATCGCTCAGGCAACCAATATCGCTATTCATTACGTTCACCAACAGCCCCCTGTTCGAGCGCTACTTTCAACGCTGGTAAAACCCGCTCAAGACAGTGGCCTTGCAGGTGTGCGCCTCGCAATAAAAGATGCCAACACCACCGGCCGATTTATTAATCAGCATTTTGAGTTAACTCAGTTTGACAGTGCTGATTCGAAGCTGGTTATTGAAAATATCATCGGTCAATACCAGCTAGGCAACCAGCTATTTGTGGTTGACGTAGATACCGCCACGTTAATCGCGATTAATCACTGGGCTCAAGATAAATCCGTGCTCATTTTTAATATTGCTAACTCAGCCGATCAGCTGCGAACCGAGCAATGTGCTAGCTCAATGCTCCATACCATCCCTAGTGACGCGATGAGAGCTGACGCACTGGCGCAATGGTTGCTGTATCGTCGTTTTACCAAGGTGCTTGTTGTGCAGGGCCAATATCCGGAAGACACCGCGTTGGTCGATGCTTTCACCCGCTCAGCTAAACGCTTGGGCATCAAGATTATTGACCACAAGGTCTGGGCATTTGATTCTGATTTACGCCGCAGTGCCAGCCAAGAAATGCCGTTATTTACTCAAACTTCAAGTGATTACGATGTGGTTTTTGTGGCCGATCGCGCTAAGGATTTTGCCCAATACCTGCCGTTTAATACCTATTTGCCACGTCCGGTGATTGGCTCGGCCGGATTAGAACCCTTAGCGTGGCACTGGTCAATCGAGCAATGGGGCGCGGCTCAATTACAAAATCGTTTTCAGCGTTTGGCCAAACGGTTAATGAATGAAACTGATTTTGGCGGTTATCTTGCTTTGCGCAGTATTGCTCAAGCGGCGCAAGATTCGGCCAAACAAAAGCAAGCGAAACAAGCTAGCCCACTTACCGCTGACCGTATTATTGATTATTTACGTAGCGATCAACTGCACTTGGCTGCCTATCTTGGTCGAAAACTAAGCTTTAGGTCATGGAATGGTCAGCTGCGCATGCCAATAGCGCTGGTTCACCCCGCGGCATTAATATCACAATCTCCACAACCTGGATTTCTCCACCCTAAAAACGAACTAGATACACTTGGCTTTGACCAAGTGGGATCTGGATGCGCCATCAACCAAGGATAACTGATGACATTTAAACTGAAAAAATCAACCCTAATTGCCGGTAGCGTGCTTGCGGCAACACTCACTTGTAGCTCTGCCGGACTCGCGGCGAGTGAACTGGCTTATGTCACTAACGAGAAAGACAATAACATTTCGATTATCGATCTAGACTCGCTAGCAGTAATAGATAGCATTGACGTTGGACAACGGCCACGCGACATTATTTTTAATGCCGATCGCAGTCTCGCTTATATCTGCGCCAGCGAATCTGACACGGTCCAAATTCTCGATTTAAAAACCCACCAAATCATTGGTGAATTACCTTCAGGTGAAGATCCGGAAACTATCGCCTTGCACCCCAACGGTAAAATTATCTATACCGCCAACGAAGACGATGCCCAGCTCACCATTATTGATATTGAAAAAGGCACAGTAATATCTCAAGTCGATGTCGGTGTTGAACCCGAGGGCCTTGCGGTTAGCCCCGATGGCAAAATTGTGGTCGTTACTTCAGAAACCACTAACATGGTGCACTGGATAAATACCGAGGACAATAGCATCTTTGCCAATACGCTAGTCGATGCCAGACCTCGTTCGGTGGTCTTTAGTCCCGATGGTAAACAGCTGTGGGTTAGCTCAGAAATTGGCGGCACAGTGGCGCAAATAGATGTCGCGACCCATCAAATCGTCAAGACCTTCAAATTTAACATCCGTGGCGTCCACCGCGATCGCGTCCAGCCTGTTGGCATTTTATTTAATCAAGATGCCAGTAAGCTGTATGTTGCGCTAGGACCTGCCAATCACATTGCAACGATCGACACAGCTCAAATGGCCATCGATGATTACTTTCTCGTCGGTCGTCGGGTATGGCAACTGGCATTTAATCACGACTACTCTCGCCTGTTAACCACCAACGGCGTCAGTGGTGATGTTTCTGTGCTTGATGTAAAACGCAATAAAGTATTGAAATCTATTAAGGTTGGCCGTTATCCTTGGGGCATTGCCATTTTGGAAAAGTCAGAGACATAACGTGATTAACGTTCAAGATTTAAGCTTTTTGTATGGCCAAAAAAAGGCATTAGATCGGCTTAGCTTTGAGTTAACGGCCGGTTTTAATGTGTTGCTTGGCCCTAATGGCGCGGGTAAAAGCACCCTAATTTCATTGCTAACCAGTTTGTATCGACCGTCGAGTGGCCAGATCTTAATTAATGGCCACCCACTTAACAGCGGGTTAGCTGGCGCGACAGCAAATGCAATGAAAGTATTTGGCGTGGTCTTTCAACAGTCGACCTTAGATCTTGATTTAAGTGTTAAACAAAACTTGGTTTATCACGGCGCGCTTCATGGTATTAGCGCCAAAAAAACCTTGGCCAATGCCACACAAATGTTAGAAAAACTCGAGCTTAGCGACCGGCTTAACGACAAGGTACGAGCGCTCAATGGCGGTCATCGTCGTCGGGTCGAAATTGTACGGGCACTTATCCACCAGCCGAAAATATTATTGTTAGACGAAGCCAGTGTTGGGCTAGACCCAGCCAGTCGTAGCCTGCTTATTAGCCACATCAGAGCCATTGCGTTATCTGATAAGGTCTGTGTACTGTGGGCAACCCATTTGTTTGACGAGATTAACGATGATGACCAGGTGCTGATTTTAAATCAGGGCCAATTGCAAATAAGTGGCCAAGTCGCAGCGCTGTGCCACCAGCATCAGGTAAGCAATCTTAGTCAATTATTTAATCAACTTGCCGCTAGCGGAGTTAATGATGCCTTTTAACGCCTATCTGATCTGCTTTAGTGGTATTTTACAGCGCGAATTATTGCGTTTTTGTCAGCAACGTACCCGATTATTAAGTGCGTTAATAAGGCCATTATTGTGGTTAGTTGTTTTTGCTGCGGGATTTAGGGCAGCATTGGGGGTCGCTATTATGGAGCCCTATGGCACGTATATTACCTACCAAACTTATATCACGCCTGGGTTATGCGCCATGATCATTTTGTTTAACGGCATGCAAAGTTCGTTGTCTATGGTTTACGACCGCGAGATGGGCTCCATGAAGGTTTTATTAATGAGCCCTATTCCGCGCTGGTTTTTGCTTATGTCAAAATTGACGGCAACGGCAATTTTGTCGTTAATTCAGGTGGTGATCTTTTTATTGCTCGCCAAATTCGTTGAGGTTGATATTGAACCCTTGGGTTATTTAAGCGCAATTCCGGCGATATTTTTTATCGCATTATTTCTCGGGGCGCTGGGCTTGATGTTGTCAAATTTGATAAAACAACTTGAGAATTTTGCCGGGGTAATGAACTTTGTCATCTTCCCGCTGTTTTTTCTGTCAAGCGCACTCTATCCATTGTGGAAAATGCAGGAAGCGAGTTTGTGGCTATACTGGCTTTGTCAGTACAATCCTTTCACTTTTTGCGTTGAGTTGTTACGTTTTGCGCTGTACCAACAGGTAAATTTCGACGCGTTACTGTGGTTAACCCCCACGGCAACCTTGGTCATTATTATCGCACTGTTAAGCTTTAGCCCACTTAAAGGGGCTAAATTAAAACGTGGTAATTAACTAGTGTCTCCAGAAACACTACCGTAAAACGTGGTTTTACATCGCCAATGTCCTGCTTCGCAGTTTATGGATGGAGACTAGCTAAGGCTGTCATTAGCAAAAGCTGTCGCTTCATTTTTGGATCTGAGAAAACTCAATGGTCGCTGCAATTAACGCATCGACCAACGCTGGCTCACTAGCAGCATGCCCTGCTAACGGTACAATATTTAAGTTAACGACATTTAAGTTGGTAATATTTAAGTTGGCCTGCGGCCACCGCTGCGATAGCTGCCATGATTGCTCGACAGGGCAAACCAGATCATAACGGCCGTGGATTAATTGTGTTGGAATGTCGCCAATAGGCTCAAGATTATCGAGTAACGGCTGATCAGCAATAAAGCAGTGATTTAATGAATAATGAAGTTGAATTATTGCTGGGGCTATCGCGCTGTTTTCAGCATTACCCTTAGTAACCGTTTCACCGCCATAGTGATAATCCCTTAACATCACGATGCTTGATTCCCACAATTGTAATCGGCTAAAAGCGTCAGTACTGAGCTTGGCATTATCACCCGTGAGCTGACGATAAAGGCATGGCAATGGCGCCGACTGCTCTGCTAATGGCAGCGGTTTAACTAACTGCTGCCATGCTTCAGGAAATAATTTAGCCGCGCCATTGGCGGTATATACCCAGTCAATGTCTTGCGGTCGCCCCAAAAAGACCCCGCGCAAGATCATGCTGCTCACGCGGCTTGGGTAATGCTGCGCATAATACAGGCCAAGCGTTGCGCCCCACGAACCACCAAACAGCATCCAACTGTTTATATCGAGCTGCTGACGAATTTGCTCCATATCGAGGATCAGCGCTTGGGTTGTATTATTGGCTAATTCGCCAGATGGGCGTGAACGCCCGCAGCCACGTTGGTCAAACAAAATTATGTGATAAATTTCAGGGTCGAAATAACACCGATGCTGCGCGCGACATCCAGAACCCGGCCCGCCGTGCAAAAACACCACCGGAATACCCGATGGATTGCCACATTGCTCAACGTATATTTGATGAGTGCCATCGGGGTTTAGTGAGTCGGCAAGCATATGCTCCGAAAAAAACGGCTCAATATCAGGGTAAAGTTCATGCATTTGGCTATCCATTATCGTTGGCTAAGTTGTACTAAAGAGTTGCTATTAGAACAGCAAGTCGCCGTAAACCCATCGCTACTTCGGCGGACTTCCTGATGCCAATGGCATCAGGGTTCTACCTTCGTTTGGGCCTCTGGAGCAGCATCTCGGCAATAGCTCCTCGGTAACCGCTCCTGCGTTACTCTAATTACGCCCGTCCATGGCCTAAATGCATTGCTCTAATATATTACATCCTTGTAATAACATGCTGCTCAAGCTTGCTTTATCAAATATCAACCCTTTCAATTAATTACGAGCATAGCGATTATCATTTTTATTCAGATATTTCGCTATGTATAACAACTGACTTAGCCGACACTGCCGGCGAGTAAGTTGGGGTATTTAGCCATTAGGTTTGCCTGCCATTCTAGCTCTTGCGCACCAGACTCATCTCTAGGGCGTGGTAAGTCAACAACTGCTTGGTGAATAATAGTGCTTGGGGAGTTGCTGATAAAAATAATCCGATCTGCCAGATAAATTGCTTCACGTAGATCATGAGTCACAAAAATAACCGTGGTATTTCGCTGCTGGCACAGTTCTATTAATAATAATCTTAAGCGGGTCGCCGTGGGTAAATCGAGCGAGTTAAAAGGCTCATCTAACAGCAACAGTTCAGGATTAATGGCGAACGCCCGAGCAATGCTAACGCGCCGCTGCATGCCGCCTGATAACTGGTGAGGATAATAATCACCCGTGCCAGCTAGCCCGACTTGCTGCAATAGTCTATCGATTTGGCCAGCTTGGGGGGAATGTAATACCAGCTGTAAGTTTTCCCGCACCGTTAACCAAGGCATTAGCCGTGGCTGCTGAAAAATATAACTGACATGGTGTTCGTTCGCGCCATTTACGGCTTTACCATTACAAAAAATTTGCTGATTTTGACACGCTTCTAGCCCGCTAATCATATTAAGCAGCGTTGTTTTGCCACAACCAGAAGGACCGATAATTGCAACAAATTCGCCTGGGGCGACGTTAAACTCTAGCTGCTTTAGTACCATTGCTGGGCTGTTCGCGTAGTATTTATCGTTAATCGCAACGCTCAGTTCAATCATTACCTGATCCCCTCGCAATAATGCGATCTAGCGGCCGGAACATTAACGCTTCGACTAAAAATATAATCACAATGAAAGCCAAGGTATAAGCTAGGATCCCTGCAATATCAAAAAACTGGAATAACGTATTTAACGCAAAACCGACACCGTCGCTGCGACCAAGTAATTCGACCACTAAAACGATTTTCCAAATGAGCGACAAACCAGCGCGTCCTGAGGCCATAATAAAGGGATAAAGTTGCGGTAAAAACACTTTAAAAAATGTTTTACTGGCCGACAATTTATAAATTTTTGCCACCGCCAATAAATCTTTATCGACCACTCTGGCGCCTTCTCTTATCATCACCACCACGGTCGGAATTTTATTGATAACCACCGCGGTAATTGCCGCAGCTTCCACCAACCCAAACCAGATGTAGCACAATAAAATAGTGACTAACGCGGGTATATTAAGCGCAATAATTAACAGCGAGTCGGTCAGTTTATTAACCCATTGATGGGTGCCCATGATGATCCCTATCATCACCCCAAGCACCATTGAAATGATAAAACTTATTAATACCCGCCCTAAGGTAATGCTAAGGTTAGCGACCATCTCACCTTCACTTAGGTGATAGCTCAGTGACTCGACCACTAAAATGAAAGAAGGCAGATCAGGACTGGCAACAAACCAAGCGGTGGTTTGCCATACAAGTATTAAAACCAGCATCACTAAAGTACGGACCAATACGGCTGACGAACCAATGTAAGAAAAAGTCGCTTGCGGTTGCTTTTTAAGGCTTTGCTCTGGCGCTAATGCCTGTTGATTTAACTGCTCTTTAGGCCTAAAAAAGCTTTTTGACAAAAAGGCCCTCACTCAATTAAAACCGCGTGTCTTACTTTATCATCTTGCCAGAATGTGCCCTCGCTTAAGTTTTTTGCTTTTCCGACCAACGAGTTGCCAGCTTGTTGCGCTAATATTTCAAACACTTTTTTACTGGCGGCAAGCTCTTTTGAGCCAAACTGGCGTAGTACGCCTGCGCGGTAATCATTTTTTAAGTGTTCAAACACCTGCGAATTTTCAGCTTTGGTTAAAGCGCGGATCCGTTGCCATTCTGAATCTGATGAATAAAGCAGTTGCTTAGCTTCAAGCGAGGCGAGTAAAAATCCGCTGATTTGGTCTGAGTGTTGCTTCGCCCAATCTTGGTCAAAAATCCAACCCAGCAAGGGAATGTTACTGTCGATGCCCAGCTCAGTTAACATTTGAGGCACGCTCACTAATAACTCATAGCCAGACGCTTTTAATCGTGCGCCGTAGTGCCAAAAATTAATGGCGGCGGCTAAATCGCCACGCAACATTAGCCGGTTTAATAATGGCGGCGTAGCAAATGTTGGCTCAGTGTCATTCTTAATATCAAAACCGTATTTCTTTTGGCTATAGGCTTGCAGTAACAGCCAATTTTTATCAACCGCGCCACCAGCAATGCCGACTTTTAACTGTTTAAGCGCAGGCAATGCGTCAATCTTGCTATCGCGAGCTATATAAAGTCCGCCAGTGGCAATTGACGTGGGAAAAATCGTGTAATTTTTTTGATTAAAGCGTTGACGCGTCACCCACAACCAATCCCCCAGAATAATATCAACGGCTTGGCTTTGTAAGGCGACTGCAGAGGCGTTTTTATTGCCGACTCTCATTACTTTCAGATTGAAGTTATATTTTTTATCTAACTGGTGATGCTTTATGACATCAACTTCCCAGTTAACGGTGCCATATTGTAAGACGCCAATATTAACTTCAGGCAATGAGTTGGCCGGTATTGAACCTTGAGGTGAGGCATTAGCAATAAATGGTAGAAATAGAATTAACACTAAGGTTATTAATTGTTTAATCATGTTTTTATAACTCCTAACTGACCAAAATATTACTTTTGTTGCCGTTTATTCGAATATTTATACTAGGGTATTGCCCTCAACACTGCTATGCGACTATGTGATGAACATTTTATCCAACTATATGATGAGAAATAAGCTGGTGTTATTATTTACCCGGCGTACTTTTAGTGAGTATGTTTTTCGTGGGTATGTTTTTAATGAGTATGTTTTTAGCGAGTGCGCATTCTCCCGAGTGGCAAATCAGTTGAGTTACTAATATTGTTAGTAGATATTTGTTAAACTGTATGGCATTGCTAACTTAGTTAGCCTTATCTCAGAGGTCATTATCGTTAATTACGAGCAATTAATTGAAAGTTGGAATAAAACCCTTACGGTTGTGGCAAAGCTGGCCAATGTGCCCGTTGCGTTAGTGATGAAAATTGATCAAGATAACATTAAGGTTTTTAGTAAGAACCCTGTTCAAGCCAACCCTTACCCGCTTGGCGAGTCTGAACACCTTAACGGCTCAGGTCTTTATTGCGAGCATGTCATTAAGACAGAGTCGACGCTTAATATTGCCAATGCCCTATTAAGCCCAGAATGGGACCATAATCCCGATTTAAAGCTCAATATGGTGGCTTATTTAGGCATGCCAATCATGGGCGTTGATAACAGCCCTTTTGGTACTGTTTGCATCCTAGACACGAAACAACATCCATTCTCTAACACGACCATTGAGTTACTTGAAACGATTAAACACAGCTTTGAAGTTCAAATAAAACAATTGCATCAACAAACTCTCGCACAAAAACAACAAGCCCAAGAAGAACAAGCGCACCTTATTCGAGGGATTTCACATCAAATTAATACCCCGTTAGGTGTTAGCATCACCACCGTTAGTGTCATTGCAGCAACCATCGATAATATTTGTCATAAAATGGATACGCAGCAACTCGATAAACCGACCTTGACCAGCGAGCTAACGAATATAAAACAAAGCATCGAATTATTAAGCAAGAACCTTGATGTTACCGCCACAAGAGTGAGCACCCTACAAGATTTACTGGCCAATGAGCATCTATCACCACTTAGTATGTATCCCCTAAATCAGTTAATAGAAAGCTTTTTCAAAGGTTATGATGGCGAATTTCATCGCCGCCAGATCCAATACAAAATTAACCCGGCTAATATTTCCACTGAAGTATTCACGGTGCCAATATTACTACAGCAGGTGCTCGACATTCTCTGTCGAAATGCGCTTGAACATGGCTTATGCGACATAACTCATCCCACAATTGAGATTACGATTACCGATCATCAACAACATGTTAAGTTGCACTTTTTCGATAATGGCCAAGGTATTAATAAAGAGCAATACCGCCACTTATTTACGCCTTTTTATACCAAAAAGAAAGCAACTGACTTCGCTGGTCTGGGCCTAAGTGTCGCCAAACGCATTCTAACCCAGCAGTTACACGGTGACATTCAATTACAGCACACTGATGTTGGCTGCCATTTTGTGATTAGTTTACCAAAACTAGCAATATAGAAACCGTTTCTTGATGACTAATTGATTATTAACCAATAAGTCCCATCAAGAAGCTCGATTTATTGATGATTGGTGCTGCCCGTGCTTAATTGCCTTTTATATAGCCTCATGTTTTAATAGCCCAAAATAATGGATTATAGCTATCATCATGACCGAAAACTCACTCAGCCCTAGCTCACTATATAGCGCCTTTGATGTGTTTCCGGCCCCTAAGGGCGCGGCAACACATATCAAGCATATGGCGAGCACGTTATTTAATGATACTGGCAGTGGCTGTTTATATACTTTGGGCGGCGAAGGATTAAGTAATTACCAGCGACAAGATTCGATGGAGCTTATTCGCTTTAATCAAAAAATACCGAATTTATTGCAACGTGCAATTGCCTATGGCGATCAATTAACCACTGCTTTACAACAACGCAGCGATTCACTTAAAATTTGTCATTTTAGAGATCCTTGGGGGGGATTACCGATTTTAAGCCACCGCGCGAGCACCAATGCTAGCTACAAAACTGTTTATGAAGTCAATGCCCTGCCGTCTATTGAGTTGCCCTATGCGTTTGAGCATATTTCGCCGGCAACCTTAGCCAAAATTGCGGCGCAAGAGATGTTGTGCCTAGAGCATTGCGACACCATTATTACGCCGTCGCATGCCACCGCTAATATGTTGGTTAACAAAGGCATTGCCCGCGAAAAAATAACCGTGGTGGTCAACGGCGCAGACATTAACCAGCCGCAACCCAAACCTGTTGAAGCCCCAGCGCAATACCTGATTTATTTTGGCGCTATTCAGCAATGGCAAGGCATTGAAGATTTGCTGCGTGCTTTTTCGTTATTAGCTGATTTTGAGCAGCTTAAACTGGTGATGTGTGTGTCAAAACACAATCGAATTGCAAAAAAATATAGAAAAATGGCCGACAAGTTAGGTATTAGCGATCGGATAGTTTGGAATTTCGGCTTAACGCAAGAGCAACTGGTGCCATGGGTTCAACATGCGACTATTTCTTTAGCGCCGTTAACAGATTGCTCACGCAATAGAGAGCAAGGCTGTTGCCCGTTAAAAATTCTAGAATCAATGGCGGCCGCCGTGCCTGTCGTTGCCAGTGACTTGCCGGTAGTGCGAGAATTAATCGCCGACAATGTGCATGGCAAGTTAGTGCGCGCCGATCGCCACCATGAATTTTCCTTGGCGGTACGCTGCTTACTTGAAGAACCTGAAGTTGCAGTAGAAATGGGTCGTAAAGGTCAGCAGCATTTAGCTGAAAATTTTACTTGGCAACAGTCATGTCAGACCTTGTCTGGGGTATACCAAAAGCTGTTAACCGAGCAGGTTGCTGTGACAAGTTAAGTAAACGCAACTCAAGCTGACCAAATGTAATCAGACAAATATAATCAGATCAAAGTTAAGCCAATATTTATTGAAAAGGACAACAAATGAATATATTCGAACCGCGTAAACTCTATAATAATTTAAGCCAAGAACAACAGCAGTTTATTACAGACAAGGGCTGCTGCGACTCGATGTCAGCCCATAAATGGATCCGATTTTTAGAGCCTATTTGCCGCTATGATCAGCTTTGTGACAATATTGCTCATACGGTTGGTAAATGGTTAGCATTTTCTTTTTTTGCGCAAGTAGCCGGCATCATCATCGGCGTTATGTTTGAAACTATTTTGATCCCAGCAATTGCACTCGTCCCCTTGGTAATTCTTGGACTTATCTATCGATCAGTTCAGAAAAAGGATGTCAATGATAACCTACGCAAGACGGTGTACCCGTTAATTAATGTGTTGTCGTTAGAAATTGGTAATCGGCAAAAAATCACCCTCAAACTTAATTTTGATAAAGAGCTGGTCAAGCAGGCAATCGTTAAGTTGCCACAGTCCAAACCCAAAACTATTTTTTATAGTTTCGACATTATCGAAGCCAGCACGGTTTTTAAAGATGGCACCAAATTCACTTGGAAAGTCAACGATGTGATCCGTAAACGCACGCGGCAAAACCCACGAGGAAAGACCAAAACAAAGTATAAGTTAAAACGTAAATCGCTGATTAATTTAAACTTTGATACCAAGGTTTATCAATTGAGCAAGGCTAATTTAAAACTTAAAAAAGAGCTGGGTAAACTAACCGAATCTGCGGATAAAATTTGCTACAAACAAACGATTAAACAATCATATGACGGTACAACCGGTGAACTCAATACCAAAGAAATGTTAAGTACAATGCGGGTTCCATATCAACACCTGACGCAAGGAGCGGCAACATGAGTGACAATACAGACAACAATATGACAAGCCCAGCTTGTGATGCCAAACGCGGTTTTTTTACCCTTTATGACTGTGGAAAATCAAGCCAAGCACAATGTTCAAGCTGCCAGCGGCAATTATGTTTAGAACACTTCCCTCAAAAACTGAGTCGTTGTCTTGAGTGTGAAGCCCAAGCGCTGACACCGGCACCAGCCTTGGCAAGCGAACATGAAACAGCAGAGTCAGTACCACAAACACACCTTGATCTGATCAAGGCTTATCAACAACGCGATCAGTTGTTAACAGAGCACAAAGGCAGCGCCATTTATCTGGGTACAAATTTAGGTCAATACTATCAAGCGTATGATTTACGCAGTTTTGATATTGAGCTGAGCAATATCTCCGATTTGGCGGATTCGCCAGATGAAGTGTTTTTCGATTCTTAGGACTGTCAATGACCATATTGTGGATCACCGAAAATTACTACCCCAACCAAGGTGGCATGGCGCAATCTTGCGACAGAATAGTCAGTGGCTTACGGGCTAATAACATTGCGGTTGATGTTATTCACTTAGTAAAAAAGTCGCGCCGGCGCACTAAGGGAAATTCCGTGATCGGTCATGATTATAGTTGGGAGTTAAGCGACCAACCAAGCCATGGCCTGAACATGCTGTGGAATTGGCTAGAGCAGCAAACAACCCAATATAGCAAAGTAGTCGCTTTTGGTAGCCATTACGCGTTAATTGCCGCTAGAAATTATTCAAGTTGGCTCGATATTCCCTTAGTGACTATGGTGCGTGGCAATGATTTTGATACCGCGATCTTTGACAGTCGCCGCCGACCTTTAATTGCGGATGTTTATACTAACTCACAGCAAGTCATTTGCGTGAGCCAAGATAAAGTACGCAAGATAGCTCGACTGTTTCCAGAAGTTAACGTCAATTGGATTGCAAATGGCATAGATCTGTCATTGTGGCGACCAATGAAATCATATAATAATCGCCGTGACCAAATTAAATCTCAATTTCCAGCGAACCGCCGCGTGCTTGGCATGATCGGCGATTTAAAAGCGAAAAAGGGTGGCAAGTTTTTATTAGAAAACCTCGAAATTTCTGGCTTGAGTGAACAGTTTCATCTGTTATTAGTGGGTAATCTCGATGACGCTATCACTGAGCATCTTAACCACAGCGACTCAAAAATAAGTTATACCCATGTGCCATTTTTGGAACGCCATCAACTGATACCTTATTACCTAAGTTGTGATTGCTTAGCCATCCCCTCTTTTTATGATGGTATGCCGAATGTATTACTTGAAGGTGGCGGGTTAGGTCGACCTATTTTAGCGGCCAATACTGGCGGCATGAAAGACATTTTAAGCCATGGTCAAGACGCGCTACTGTTTGAACCGGGTGACCCTCACCAGCTAAGGCAGTGTTTATATCAGCTGGCTCAGATGTCACACGAGGCGCTTGAACAGCTTGGCTCAAACTGCCAAACCATGATCAGTGAGCAATACACGGTTGAACGTGAAAGCCGATCCTATCAATTGGCGTTAGCTGAACAGGCTAACCTAGAACTAGAACTCGTTGCTGGTCAATGACCTTATCGGTGATGAGTTGTAGCAACCAAGCGCCAAATTTTGCAGCGGCTAACGTCGCCTATTATGCAATGGGCGCTGGTTTAGGGCATCTGTCACGCGCACTTAAAATTTGTGACAAATTAGCGATTGAGTCGGCCACTATTATCACTGGCAGTCACTTTTTAACCGAGCCAACGAACCACTATGCCCCCCTAGCTAACGCAATGTCCGCGCACCAACTCATTAATCCGCCCAAATCCTTTAAAAATAAAGATGAGCAATTACACTGGCTCATCACCCTGCTTGGCTTGCATCAGATTGAGTATTTAGTTATCGATTGTTTTCCGGTTGGTATTGCCGGAGAACTTAATGGCTTAACCCAAGAGTTATCACAACAGTTACCGCAACTTAAATTAGTTAATATTGCGCGTTTAATTAAGTGGCCTAATTATACTGATTTCATTGAGCTAGATAATAAGTTTGATATTACCTATGTCGTTGAGCCGTTAACGCCAGAGCATCACAACTACCTTGTTAATCATTCACAAACCATCCAACAATTGTCGCTAAGCAGCGTCTACGTTGCAGGGGCCGTTAACCAGCAATTAGCTAAAAAGGTACCAGCACATTATTGCGCGGTGATTCATTCGGGAAAATCACAAGAAATTGAACTGTTGGTTCAGTACGCTAGTGGCAGGCTACGGCTAAAATCAATTGATTTGCCAATCCTATTAATTGCGCCCAAGTTGCCCCAGTCCTTAGCGACTAAAGACAATCTATTACATATCAATGTTTACCCTGCGATTGATTATCTCACTAGAGCAAAAATTATTGTTAGCGCTGGCGGTTTTAACATCCTAAACGAAACATCAAAGCTTGATATTGAGCACTGGATATTGCCGTTTGAGCGACGTTTTGATGACCAATATTTACGGGCAGCGCGCTATCGGCGATTCAAAATAGCGGATAGCGCTAGTTAGTTCGTTATGATTTGTACGTCAGCTTAAGCTAATAATAATTAGCCAGCAGGGGTAAATTGGCACTGCCAATCGATTGCGCTTTACCACCGATAACACCGCTAATGATATTGATAGGTGAAAGGCCTCGTAAATCGGACTCGTTGACCATTTGCTTAGTGCGCTCTACGATCTTTTGACGTACTGACTCGGGGATCGCGCCATCAATAACCACCGCCTCGAAGTCGAAAATAGCGCAAGAGCATATGGTGGCGTAGGCCAAACCTTGGGCGACGTTATCAATCCATAGCGCTAGCACTTCACCTAAATCGCCCCAAGACTCATAATCGCCACTAATGACGTCAGTATTATGACCAGCGTCAGCCAGCATTTTTTCTAATATGTGAATCGATGATTTCATGATCAATTGCTGCGATTTAAGCGTGCCGTCTGTCGCAATTGAAGGCAAAGGTAGCGAGCCAATTGCACCCGCGTTGCCCTTTTTCCCAGCCAGTAATTGGCCATTGATCACCAGACCTCCACCAATGAATGTTCCGATAAATATATACAGAAAATCACTAACTCCGGTCGGATTACCAAAACTAAGTTCTGCGGAACATGCCGCAGTATCATCGTTGCAAACGTACACGGGCAAATCACTTATTTGGCCGATTTCTTCGATAAAATCAAATTCTTTCCACTGCGCTAATACCACTGAAGGCGCACCAGATTCTTCGGCCCAATGCCAGATCTCATTCGGTGTCGCAATGCCAATGCCTTTGATCTTTTCAGCGAGTTCACTTGGTAAACTAAGGGTTAGCGTTGAAATCCCTTTTTCGATAAAAACAACGAGATCAACAACTTTAGGATAGGCAAAATTTTCATGCAAGCTCGCTCGAACATTGCCTAAGAAATCTATTAGGGTCATTTCAAAACTACGACGCCCTATTGTTAAACCTATGCCAAAGGCACCATCCGGATTCAACGCAAACGGCACTAGCGGTTGACCAACTCGCCCTCGTTGTGGCTCTTTTCTAATCACCAGCTGTTCAGCTTCGAGGCTCTTGATAATCACCGTGGCAGCTTGGGCAGATAACCCAGTAATTTTCGATATTTCTGATTTAGGCGCTTCGCCAATCGCTCTAATTACCGACATAATTTTGCGTTCGTTATACGCACGCAAGCCCGATTGACTTCGGCCCTCTTTCATTTTGGTTAAGGATGCTGGGGCTGGATTTTTCTCTGTTAAGTTATTATCAATGTTCATTTTTACCTAGCAATTATTGCAGAGAGACGACTTGATGGTTTTCACCGACAAGTTATTTTGTAACATTGGCAACAAAATATCACATAACTCACAACAAAAAATGATCTTGAGCAACGAAACCAATAAATAAATTAAATTGATTTATTAACAGCGGTCGACGGGTTGTTTAAATTATCCGCGAATATAACAATGATAATTAGAGAGAAATAATGAAGAACACACCACTTATCTCAAAAGGAATGCTGTTACCTTTTGTTTTGCTCACCCTTTGTTTTGCTGCTTGGGGCACGGCTGCCAATATGACTGACCCACTGGTAAAGGTCTTTAGTAAAATTTTTACCATGACAAATTTACAATCGTCACTGGTTCAATTTTGTTACTACGGCGCCTATTTTTGTTTAGCTTTACCAGCAGCGTTTATTAATAAACGCTTTTCATATAAAACGGGTGTGTTGACTGGTCTAGGCTTCGCCGCCGCCGGTGCGTTTTTGTTTTACCCTGCGAGTCAATCAATGACTTTCGGTTATTTCCTCGGCGCATTATTCGTACTGGCCGCCGGCTTATCTATTTTAGAAACATCGGCCAATCCTTATGTCATGGCAATGGGTCCAAATAACAACGCTGCAAGACGCCTAAATTTAGCGCAAGCATTTAATCCCGTTGGCACTAACATCGGGGTATTTTTGGCAGCAACGTTAATCTTACCCAACCTTAATGCGGCATCAGCGCAAGAGCGTTTGGCTATGACGCAAGAGCAATTAAGTGCGATACAAACCGCTGAACTTGATGCTGTAATGACGCCTTATGTTGGCATGGCCTGTGTATTGGTGTTGATTTGGTTCGCGATAGCATGGACCAAAACGCCGGTTGAAACCACATCGTCTACACCTGATCGTAAAGTCAATTTTAGAGCGACCATCAAACGTTTAACCAGTAACAAGCATTACCGTTTTGGGGTTATCGCACAATTTTTCAATGTTGCAGCGCAAACCTGTGTTTGGACTTTTACCATTCAATATGTCATGGAAGCGATGTCGACTGATGAAGTCGCAGGTGGTCAAGTATTACAATACAGCATGATTACCTTCTTAATTTCGCGCTTTGCCATGACTTGGTTGATGGGCTTTATGCGCGCTTCTAAATTACTTGCTGCAATGAGCACAACCGCTATATTGTTATGTACTTATGCTGCACTGGTACCTGATGTTTCGGGTGTCTGGGCATTAGTTGCTGTTTCTGCATGTTTATCATTAATGTTTCCTACTATTTACGCCATTTCATTACATGGCTTAGGTGAAGACACTAAATTTGGTGCTGCGGGCTTAGTAATGGCAATCTTAGGTGGCGCATTAATGCCAATGCTTCAGGGAGCAATTATTGACAATTACGGTACTGCGATTTCATATATTGTACCGGCGCTGTGTTTTGCTGTCGTAGGTGCTTATGCAATGCTCGATTTGAGATCTTTCGATCGCCAAAGTCAATTTGCTAGTGGGTAATCCCCCCTTAAAATAATAGAAGTCATAAGTAGAATTTTCTCGTATGCTAATTACAGGAGATTCACATGAAAAAAGCATCGTTTAGTGACAGTCAAATACTGGTGATTTTAAAACAAGCTGAGTCAGGCGTTCCAGTATCAGAGTTGTGCAGAGAACACGGAATGGGTAATTCAACGTTTTATAAATGGCGCTCTAAGTACGGTGGTATGGATGCCTCATTG
>Ga0209395_1002079_pt1 | contig 26931 bp, 21 predicted proteins | sample GOMGulsemesocosm_3_FD_184635 | JGI IMG/M metagenome (GOLD analysis project Ga0209395, IMG submission 184635) | Methane-oxidizing microbial communities from mesocosms in the Gulf of Mexico - GOM9D Gulf of Mexico (SPAdes) (version 2) | ecosystem: Environmental > Aquatic > Marine > Cold seeps... | reverse complement strand
ACGATCTAATGTCTGAAAAAAATAAAATATTATTTGCTGGCGACCCTCATGGCTGTTTTGCGAATGTCATATCAGCTGTCTTTAAATACAAACCAGCCGCTATCATCCTTTTGGGTGATTACAACCTGGAGGCGCCTTTAGAAAAATATCTTGAAGCGATTGTAGGCCTTACAAAAATTTTCTGGATTCCAGGTAATCATGATTTTGACTCTGTTACTGAGTATGAAAACTTGTATTTCTCTGCGCTCAGCTATAACAACTTGCACTTGAAAGTCATTGAGATTGATGGGTTAAGAATTGCTGGTCTTGGGGGCATATTTCTTGGTAAAAATTGGCGGCCTGGCGAGCTTGTTAAATGGGAAAGCAAGCAGCATTGGCTCAAATGCAAACCTTCAAATATTAAAAAAATACCCCTGCACTTGGAGCATTCTATTTGGCATCACGAATACCAAAAGATGAAAGAGCTGGTGAGAGCAGATATTTTAGTAACTCATGAAGCCCCAAGCTGCCACAGACATGGGCACAAGGCTCTTGATGACTTGGCTAAATCCATAGGAGCCAAGATGATCTTTCATGGTCATCATCATGAGTATTATCACGATAAATTAACAAATGGAATAAGAGTGACAGGTACGTCTATCGGAGGAATAGTAAATCTGGCAGGCGAAGAATTAGTAGCAAGAATCAAGTGTTAAAAAAGGAAATAAAATGATTTACGGAATACAAAAACCTGAAGAATATGATTTAGCAACAATCATAATTCAATGGTCAATCAAAGAAGTGAGTTACGGCTCAAATGAAGAGCCAACACACCATTTAGTCGGTTATGTGATAAGTGAAGGCGCAGGACGAACAACATCAGCGATTCAATCATTTGATAAAGAAAAAATGATGATTACAACTAGCTCCGGGCGTCTTTATAAGCTAAAAGATAAGCCAGGCAACAACAGTGATGCAGACTATGTTTGGAGCTTCTGGAAATCTCATAACACTGCAAAAAATGAAAAAAATGAAAAAAATGAAAAAATGTAACAGATCAATATTGGAAAGAAACATGAAAATTATATGGTGTACTGATATACATTTGAACTTTGTTAATTTGTTCAAGATAAATACTTTTTGTCGCAAAATTACTTCGCTTAAACCTGATGTTGTATTGATCGCGGGAGATATTGCAGAGTCTAATAATATCGTAGAAATACTGTTAGCACTTGAGAAAGAAATACAATGTCCAATATATTTCGTCCTTGGAAATCATGATTATTACGAGTCTTCAATTAAAGATGTTCGCAAGCGAGTCATAACAACAAGTAATGAATCATCAACTCTTCAGTATTTGACGAACACGGGCATTATTAAGTTAACAGCTGATACCTGTTTAATAGGCCATGACTCATGGTCTGACGGGCGTTACGGTGATTATTTTAAATCAGATGTTATGTTGAATGATTATATGGTGATCGACGAGTTTAGAGGTTTAGACAAGCAATCAAGATTTAAAAAATTAAATGAACTAGGTGATGAAGCAGCTGTTTTCTTTCGAGAAAAAATGAGTGAAGCATTACTGAGTTATCAACATATTTTAATTCTGACACACGTTCCGCCATTTCCAGAATCGTGTTGGCATGAAGGTCATTTGTCTGATGATGATTTTCTTCCTCACTTCAGTTGCAAGGCCACTGGAGATGTTTTTATTGATCTGATGAGTAAATATCCTGATAAGAATATGACTATTCTTTGCGGTCATACGCATAGCGGTGGAACTGCCCAAATTGCTCCAAACATCTCTGTTAGAACAGGCGGAGCTGTTTATCGGGAACCAAATATTCAAGATCCCATTTTAATCAAAGAATAATTAGCAGAACATGGTGAACTCATGACACCCAGATTTTTAGATATAGAAGCAAGTAGTCTTTCTATGGATAGCTATCCTATTGAAGTTGCCTGGTCAGATAAGCAAGGAAAAATTGAGAGTCATCTAATCAATCCTTATTGCGTTGATTATTGGAATGACTGGGATTATAACGCGCAACAAATACATGGCATCAGCAGAAAGCAATTGCGTGAAGAAGGTATTTCCCCTGAAAAGTTATGTCACCGAATGAAAAATTCAATAGCAAGAGGAGAGGTTATTTATGCAGATGGAGGGTCTTTTGACAAAAATTGGATTGATGTCCTGTTTCAAGAAGGAACACAGCTCGGCTATGCAAAATTCGACATTGTTCATAGTGATGCAGTCATGTTGCCTTTGCTTCAGAAAACTGAATCAGATGAGAAAAAAGTCTGGCAACTGTATGAGCAATTAAAACTTGAAGCAAGAAAAATTGCGGACGGCAGGCATCGAGCCACGGTTGATGTTCAATATCTGATAGAGCTTTATAGACTGTGTCTCAGTTTGGTTTGTATTTAAATCACCAGTGTACATATTTTCCTTTGGAAATTAATAATGCTGGTAGGTATGTAAGGGGCTGATAATGAATGTGTAATTTGATTTGGTATCAAAATTGATAGCAAAAACAGTATCAAAAAAAACATAAATTTGGATGGTTAAAAACATATAATCAATAAATGTGTTTTTTTAAATGATTGATAGTTAATAAGTTATAAGGTTTAGTATCAAAATTGGTAGCTACTTTGCTATCAAAAATGGCATCAAAAGTGAAGCACAAATAAAATGTACATTATGGTCGATATTGCTTGTGAAGGTTGAGTCAACAATATGATTTTGGTAAGAATGCAGCTGTAAAATGAAAGTACATTCCAAATAAAAGAGAATTTATTACTGAGTATAAAATTAAGTGTAATAACCTGAATGTCAATTCAGAGTAATACATTCAATTTCCTGTTAAATGGGGCACTCAAAAACTAACCTTTTTAACTGGGTTGCAGAAAATATCAAAAGTGCTAATCTGGTAGAAGAAAATATAATTCAACGAATAGTGGAATTATATAGGCATTGCAGAGCAATGCCACAAGCGAAAGCTTGTCGTTACTCTTCAAGCAACCCAAAGAATTATTAATAATTATGAGTGACAGTAAAGAGGAGAATCTTACGTATTACGAAAATGTTATAAGGACTGCAGAACAAAGTATTAAAGGCGTTGCTGAGAATATCCAACAGAAAACTCTCCATGATTACAAAATCACTGTTAAACGTTTGTTGATTAATAACAAATTACCTATTCAAGCAGCAACCTCAAAAGGGACTTACTATAAATATCGTGCAGCATGGGTTGGCTATTTTGCAAATGATATACGTAGGGATTTAATTAGAATTGAAGATCATAAACAGAATGATCTAGAGCGATGGAAAGAAGAGGTTGAAGAAATTAAATCAACACTAACTTATTTAGAGCAGGTGAAACCAGACCCAGAACGGAAACACTTACAATTAGCACTAGAATATGAAGCTGCAATCAAAGCAGGTAAAACACCTCAATTTGAGTATTCTAACGAATGGCGAGAAAAAGCTAAGGATGAGAAAATTGAAAAACAAAGAAGAGGGTTAAAAACACGTACTCGAAAATTACCTAAAGAGTGGCGAAATAAATTATTTTCTGGAGCAGTAGAAAAAGGGTCTAAGTATTTATTGGCAATTGCTGTGATGAGTTGTACAGGGTGTCGTCCTCAAGAGTTGTTTAATACGATAAATATAAAATGGGTCGAAGAAAAAAAATCGATACAATTTGAAATATTGAGTGCTAAAAGAAAAGGTGAAAAAATTGAGTTCCGAAAATTTAGTGTTCAAGATAAAACTAGCCTAGCTTTTCGGTATATTCAATCGCAACTTTTTTTCCAAAGAAAAAATGAAATAAAACTTCAGGGTATTAATATAAAAGCAGTCTCGGCGGATATCGCTAGAACCAGCAAGAAATATTTTAAATTGAAAGAACAAATAACACCGTATTGTTTTCGTCATGCATTCAGTGGTGATTTACATACGGTAGGATTATCAGCCGAAGGTATTGCTCAAGCTCTTGGTCATGCAAGTGACCGAACACAAGCCTATTATAGTCATTCAACTAAACACAGTTCCAGTGGATTTTCAATACAAGATATTGAGTCAACAGAGCCAGTTAAGTCTTATCGGAATGAAAGGCTAGAAAAGCTTTTTGATAGCCAGTCGGTAAATTTGGTAATGAAGTAAAGTGATGTTAAAACCAGTTATGACCATGCTGATGTAGAAAGTTTTTTTGGAAGCCTACATATGATTGGATTTTTAAAACTCATCAAGAAACTGGTGAATTTATGAAGCAATATATAGTGAAATACATCAAATATTACAATCTGGGTCGGGTGTATGCTGCCGATGGCTAATGTGTCACCTGTTAATTTTGAAAATTCTCAAGTTAAAGTGTCCTGTTTAGTGTGGCCACTTCAGTTTTTTAAAAAAGTTTTTAATAAAATAAATTAAGGGATAATGTGCCAGCTTAGTAGTTGAGGTATTTTTATTTTTAGGAAAATGTTAACTTTGCCGATTACAGTTCGTTTACTTCATTGAGCATAGAAAAAGATGTGGGGTTAAATCGATTGACAGCATTTTGTGTACTTAAAGTAGAATTGATATTTGTTGAAGGGGCATATGAACAGTTTTTTTGAGATAAAACCACATTTATTTAAGGAGTTCTAATGGGAACAAGCAATAAACAATTTGCTGAATATTTGCAGTTAATTAAAAAAGTCACTAACTGGAAAATTAAGGACCCTAGTCACAGTGGTATTAAAGAAGATGTAACTAACGAGGTTTTTTTGAAATTATTTAAACAAGGTTTTTTTGAAAAATATAACTTTCATGGTGAACAAGAGCAGAAAATAATAACAGCTTATATTAAGAAAACAGTTTGGTCTTGTTACATGGACCAACTTAAAGCACTTGGCTTTAATAGGGTTTTAACAAAGGCTGAGAAAGAACAAACAGGGAATAGATATGAAAATATCAGCAATGAGCAAGTTGATGGAATTGATGATAATGATGATGCTCTGCATGATTTAGAAACACCTGATCAATATATTTATTTAAAAGAAGCATATCAATGGATAAAAAACTGTTATGAGTCTTTGTCTTCTGAAATAAAGGACATTAATCGACAACAATTTTTTTATGCCGTCTTTTGGCAGTTTGATGATTATGGACTGACAATAAAGAAATTAGCAAGCCACTTAGGGTATGACTCAACCAACCCGACTCAAGAACTTAATCGGTTTGTAAAAAAGGTTTCATTATGCACAAGCCCTCATGGAATCATACTTGATAATCCTCATGAACAGGTACAGTTTTTGCACGAGCAAATCCATAATTTTGAGGGCGAAGTATGAAAAAAAACAATGTCACTCAACAAATTCTTGAAATGCATGAGAATGAAGTTATGCAAACATTAATTGAAGAAGTAAAAGAAGATTTTAAAGATGGTATTCCTTCACAGGTTCAATCTGAACTTGATGTGCTTTTGGGTAAAGCAAAGGGTGAAGAATCAGCTGAAAAATCAAAGGTTATTTCTTTTAAGCCTAAAAAGGTGTTTAAACCTATTATAAATACTCAATGGGAAACTGAATTATTAGCTGCTTCTGGACAAAACCTAGGTGAATGGTTCTCCCAGTCAATGAGTTTTGGTGGAGCTGGCTTTATTTTAGATATTCGAAGAGTCATTGGTTCTAATGATGAAGTAGACTTATACCTGACTCCTATTGATCCTGAAACAGATCGTATGAAGAAAACGCTACAACCTTATATAGGTAAGTCACTTCAAATTGTTATTTCAAATAATGACATCCAATTATTAGATGCTGAACTTTACGTTGATGAAACGGGAAATGCTGCTGAGGGTAGTGGTAAGCTAATTGAACCGAATGATACAACGGGGGTTAGAGGTAAACTTAGCATTGATATTGTAATAAAAGACTAAAAGGTTCTTTAGCGGCAATGATATATATACTAACAAATACAAAAATAATACTAGAAACACACGTTAGGCCACAAGAAAGTAATGTGGGTGATTCTGTGGCTCAAGGTATATTAAACCTAAAGTTAAAACAACAATTAACTCCTCAGACATTTTTAGAGCAGCAAAATTATCTTGATATTTCTGCTATTGCTGCATATGTATCATTAAATAAACTAGACCAACGCCATCGTTATAGAGCAAGTGTAAATTTACGGCCTTTAAATAATGAGAGTTTTAATTTTACTGAGGGAAGTAGTAGTAGTGGCTTAGGATATGCAATTGCTTTGTTTGATTCATGGTGGAATGCAGTACTTAATAAATCTGGAGGATTTAAATACCCAGTTTTTGTAACAGGTGAAATTCTTACATCAGGTCAGGTTCAACCAATAAGCCATATAACGGATAAAATTAATTCGGCATGCTCTTATGTACGAGAGAATCAGGATAGGGCTACTCAGTTTTATTTGTGTTACCCAGAACAAAATGATCTTGATATCTCACCTGAGCAACGAAAGAAAGTAACTAAGTTAGGTGGGATTTTAATACCAGTTTCTCGGTTGCAATCATTATTGGGTGAGTTGCTAGGTGAGTCTTATGATGGTGACCCCCTAGGCCGTTGGGAGCCTTTTAAAGGTTTAAAAAGTTTTAATTATGAAGACAGTGTTCGTTTTTTTGGACGATCAAAAGATGTAGACCGACTTTATGATGACTTGAAACAAAATAATGGATTACTCATTGTTACGGGAGCAAGTGGCACAGGAAAGTCTTCATTAATAAAAGCGGGACTAATTCCTCGGCTAGAGCAAAAAGACGAACAATTATATTGGGCTTACACAACGCCTAGCCAAATAAATAGTGAAGAAGGAATCACTTCTTATATCGTAAATCAATTAAACAATGCGTGGCAGTTGGAGAAAAAAGGGCTTAATGTTTCAGCATTAATTTTAATGTTTTCTAATTCGATAGAAGATGGGATTCAACATCTGCAATCTTTTGTTACAGAGCAAACACCCCATTGCTTATTGTATTTCGATCAATATGAAGAAGTTTTTAGCCAAAATGGTAAAAATGTAAAAGGTATCACTCAAGATTTAAGCTTAATTGATGTACTTGCAAGGCAATTAAAACCGTTAGATATAGTGCTTGCTTTACGTAATGAGTATTTAGGACGATTATTAGATAATCAGGCGCTTAATTCTCCTGTTGTATCTAATGTAGCATCTCAGCTTTTACCCGAAGAGTGGTATGCCATTGTCCATGAACAAGCTGCATTCTCAGGCATTGGTTTTGAACAAGATGAATCAGCTTATTCTCTAGATGAAATTATTATTGCAGAAGCAGTAAAAATACCTTATGCATTGCCTATGGTTGAATTTTTGCTGGAACAACTTTATTTGAAAGCAATCAACCAAGATCAAAATGCTAAGACCCTTCAGATTGTGCATTATGAAGAACTCGGAGGATTATCTGGAGCCATAGCATGCCGTGCTGCACAAGTGTTAAAAGATAACCAAGCCAATACAAAATTGGTAATGAGTTTATTTGATTATTTTGTGGGCATGAATGGAGAGCAGCTTCCTTATGCCAGACAAGTTAACTTAAAAGAATTAGCGAGTATCAATCCTGTACTTAGTACTTTAGTTGAAGAATTCATTAATGCTAATTTAATAGTCAGTGTTGCTAATACTGAAAATGAACCGCTTGTAAAACTAGCGCATGATAGTTTATTTAGTCAATGGCATGAGTTAAAAGAATGGGTTGAAAGTTATAAAGACTACCATATGTGGCGTTATAGTATTGATGGTCAGTTCATACGATGGAGGGAAATAAAGAAAGCTCAAAGCAAGTCCAAGGCTTATTTATTAAAAGACAGGATCCTACTGAAAGAAGCAAAGTTATACCAAAAAAAGGAAATGATTTGTGATAATAACTTAAGGAAATATATAGTTCTTTCACAAAAACATAAGAGGAAATCTATTTTTACATTCCTTTTTGTGTTTGTTGTTTTCCCTGCTCTGGTAATAGCTTTATATCAATGGGATCAACATAGAGTAAAAAGCTATTATTATGCTGCTATTGGGGAAAAATGGAGCATACCCTTTGGGATCAATGAATTAACAAGTGAACAGGTTAGACGTACCCAAAATTATTTTAGATTAGATTTTCAAGGGGGACTATTAATAAGAAAATCTCATAAGAAGCCTGAAATATTCGACTTTAGTTTTGATGGTGAGTCAAACAATCGCATATTTTCTGAATATAAATACACTGATGATGGAAGGCTATTTCTTGTCGAAACAAAAGCACAAACAGGAAAAATTATTAGTGTAAATAGGCATCAGTACACTGATAAAAATAAAGCTATTGTTGCTTTTGGTAAAAAAAACTTAAAACTCAAATTTATTGATTATAAAAAAATAGTTGAAACGAAGAAAGGTGAAGTAGAAACAAAGAAAAACTCAGATATTTCACAACATTTATTAGTATATTCTGATGAGGGGTTTATAAAAAAGCGTATTTTTCAAAATCCATATGGTGTTGCATCTGCTCTAAAGGGGGATATCTATGGGAAGTTGTATGAATATGATAGTCAAGGGCTAGTTGTTCTTGAATACAGTTTGGCTAAAGACTTAACGGTTGTAGAAAAAGATGGTTTATATAGTAATTTATATGAATACAATGCGAATGGGTATTTATTAAAGAATAAGCGTGTTAAACGAAATGGTGATTATGTATATTTGAACTATAAGTATGATGATTATGGTAATAAAGTTGAAGAATCTTATCATAATAAAAAAGGAGGTTTAGTATTAAGGCCTAATGGGCATGCACGTGTTGTCAGTAAGTTTGACTATAGTGGAGATCTTATAGAATACGTATTTTACAATGATGATGGTAACGTCGCTGAAACAAAAGATGGGGTCAGTATTCTTAGGTTGAAAAACAATGAAATAGGGTTACCGACCGAAATAAGTCTTTTTGGTAAAAATCATGAACCTACTTTATTTAATAGCTTTTCTAAAGTTGTTTTAGAATATGATAATTTAGGTAATAGGATAGAAGAAAGTTTTTATGGAGTGAAAGGAGATCCTGTTTTATTAAAGACAGGTTATTCAAAATTAAAAACAAAATATGATGATACTGGAAATAAAATAGAAATAATTTATTTTGATACTGATTATAAACCTGTTTTACAAACCGATGGTTGTGCAAAATCGACCTTCAAATATAGTGAACTTGGGGTTATTAATGAACAAGCTTGCTATGGGGTAAATGGTGAGTTGGCACCCGATTATAGAGGGATAGCAAGAGGTATTATTAAGCATGATGCACAAGGTAATAATATAGAAGAAGCATTTTATGGCGTTGATGGCATGCCTATTTTAACGGTCCGTGGGTATTCAAAGAGTATTTCGACATATGATAAAAATGGATATATGAATGGAATATCATTTTTTGGGTTAGACAATGAACCTGTATTAGTCGATGGGGCAGCTCGCATAAAAAGTGAATATGATAATAATGGAAATATAATAGAGTATGGCTATTATGGTATAGATGGTAATCCAATATTAGTTAATGGTATAGCAAATACTATTCTAAAATATAATAATAATAAGAAAGAAATTGTTTTTTTGGTAAGAATGGTCAGAGAATTGTAGATAAATCGGTTGGGTATTCAAAAGCAATTATTAAGTATAGTGCTAATAAGCCAACTGAGTATACATATTTTGGCATAAATGATGAGCCTGTTATTATGAAAGGTGGGTATGCAAGTTTTATTAATATCTATGATAAGTTTGGGAGAGTAAAAAGCATTGTTTATTATGATATTAACCAAAAACCTATGGTGGTTAAAAATCTTGGGTATGCTATGGTTTTTACAAAATATAATAAAAAAGGTAATAAGATTGAAGATGCCTATTTTGGTGTTAAAAATGAACCTGTGATTAATTATATAGGACATCATAGGGCTGTATATAACTATGATGATAAGGCTGAATATATTAGCAAAATTAACTATTATAACGAGAAAGGTGAAGAGATATATGCATTCGGACTAGGGACAGATAAATATAATTTTATACCAAAAGAAATAAATGATAGTGGAAATAAAAATAATCTCATTACTATTGAATCAAATGTTAAAGGTGGAATCATATTTGTTGATGGTAAGTATAGTGGAATAACGAATGTTTATTTGGATGTTAAGCTAGGTAGACATGTTATTAAAGTTGCAAAGGAAGGGTATATCTCTACTGAAAAAGTAATATATTTTAAATCCTATAAAAATAAAAATAAAAATATTAAATTACTGTTAAAACCAAAATTAAAGATAGATATAAATATATTAAAGCAAAGGGCTAATAAAGGTGATGCCGAAGCTCAAAATAATTTAGGAACTAGATATTTAGAGGGTGATGGTGTGGAAAAAGATGAAGCTGAAGCTATGCGGTGGTATAAAAAATCCGCGAAGCAAGGTTATTCTAAAGCACAACACAATATTGGACATTTGTATATTAATGGTTTTTTGGGGGAGAAAAAGCCGTTAAAAGCATTTGAGTGGTTTAAATTAGCAGCTGAACAAGGTTTGTCAAAGGCTCAAGCTAACATTGGACAAATGTATTTTTATGGTGATGGAGTAAAGAAAAATCGAAATGAAGCTATAAAATGGTATAGAAAGGCTTCAGAACAAGGAGAAATGCTTGCTCAATATGTGTTAGGAATTATTTTCTTTCAAGGTAAAGGTCTAGAAAAAGATGAGAAAAGAGCTTTAACATTACTTTTAGACTCAGCAAAACAAGAAAATTTAGCAGCAATGGATCTGATGGGCTATATGTATACTAATGGATATGGAGTCATTAAAGATGATCGACAGGCTCTGTACTGGTATAAAAAAGCAGCAGAATTAGATAACCCCCAATCATTTTATTCTGCTGGTTACTTATCCATTTTTGGAAAAGGTGTAAAAGTTAATATAGAAGAAGCTATTAAATGGTTTTTAAAAACATCAAAGGTTGAGGCTCCTAACGCTGCACTTGCTGAATTTCAGTTAGGTGGAATATATGAGAATGGAGAAGGTGTTGTCGTTAATTACAAAAAAGCTTTTTATTGGTATGAACAGGCTGCAAAAAAAGGTGATATTAAGTCTTTTGTTTGGCTTGGAGAACTTTATCTTGAAGGTAAGGGCATTAAAAAAGATTATGCGAAAGGTGTGTTTTGGTTAAAAAAAGCAGCTAGAAAAAATAATGAATATGCAATTGAAAAATTAAAGAAGTTAGGAGAGCAATGGTAGGATCTTGGTACTATAATCATTGTTTGATTTAAGTTGTTTTTGACGGATGGCTGGAGTTATGGCTAATGGTGCAAGGCTGGGTCAATAACGAGTTATATTTTTAGGACATAATGTTGGAATATATTGCGAATTTTATCACACCAATTTCTATAGGTTTTATATCTGCCTTTTTTGGCTCTTTAGTTGCTTTAAGTAAGTTTAAAAAAGAGAAACTTTGGGAACGCAAAGAAAAAGCATATGAAGAAATAATTAATGCTTTATATGACCTTTTACAGCATTGTGAATTTCATAAAGAAGACTTCGGGCAGGGAACAGGTTTAGCTAAAGAAAAAGAGCAAGAATTTAAAGATAAATATAATACAGCATTTTGGAATATTAAAAAGGCTACTGATATAGGAGCATTTGTTATTTCATCAGAAGCGCATTCTGTTCTTATTGAATTGAGAAACAGAGAAAGTTTACATTTCGAAGATAACCCACCTTTTGATGTGTATGAACATGAATTTCAATGTTTTCAGGCTGCATTAAATGAAGTAGTTAAAATTGCCAAATCTGAATTGAATGCAACAAAAGTATAGTCTTTGTAGATATACTAAAATGGTGATTTGCAGCAATGCTGACAAGCCCTGAAATTAAGTTGCTCTAAAATATTTACGTCAAACTTAAATTCTGGGTTTAGTTTGATTCTAAAATATTCTTTCAGTAAGTTTTTTAGTTCATTTTTATAGGCGTGCCAGATACAAATAACAGAACCTTTAATATCAGCTTTTCGTACCCAATTTCCATGTTCATCATTAGTTTTAACTTTGTGAGTAGCATATCCAGATAAAGAGATTTCTTTATTTATTTCAGCACTAGATTTTCTATAACTCTCCATTTCAAGTAAGAGCTCATTAATTCTTGTTTCGATATCAGAACCTGTTGCATTAAAAACCATTTCAGTTCCTGAGTTTTTATAATCAACTTCTTTTGGAGGGTTCTTCAAATTAAATTTCATTTTGGCTTGAGCCATAAAAGTATCAAAGTTCTTGTGGTAAAGATTTATGTTTGATTTGAAAAATGTTCTATATTTTTTAATTTCATCATCGCCTTTCTGTTTTATTTCCACTGGAATTTCAAAGTTTTCAAATGATGCGCTTAATTTTTTGCAACAATGATCTTTGTGGTATGAAGGGTGGCTGCTTTCATAGACAAACCTTTTTGAATCTTTGTACTCCTTTTTTACATATTTTGTTAAAAGTAAATTTTCTGGGTCTTTCAACATTTCCTGATACAAAGCTAACAATTTTAACTCTGGTGTAGATAGTATCTTAGTTAAATCAGTGAAATATAAATCACCGATCTCTACTCCTGACTTAAATAGGTCTACCTTTTGTAATATGGAGTTTATTTTAGACTGTGTTACATAAACAGTTTTGTTAATCATTGTCTTTACCTCTGATGTGTTGCAAATAAGTTGCTTATAGAGATAAACGTAACCACTACTTAAAAGTTAACAAATAGGGTTAACTTTTTTTGATTACATGAGAATTAGCGTTCACGATGCTCCAGAATTAATGTTCACGTTGAGCAAGAATATGCAGCTGATAGATGGAAACTTTTTAACGCTGATTTACAGACAGCAAATGTACTCCAGTATTTATGCGGAAAAATTAAATTTACAGGATTTGTTAATTATTAGGTTTTTAACTCGTTTCTCCTTACAAGCAATAAAAACTAGGGTTATTGGTTTTTATTAAATACTTTTAGCCTCCTTATGAGGCTGTCAAACAGGAGAGCAATATGTCAAAAACACGCCATATAGAACAAAGAATGTCTCAACGAGGAATTAAGCAATCAATGATTGATTTGGTTCTGAACTTTGGAATACCACAAGGGGATAAGGTAGTTCTTAATAGAAAAGCCATTGATTGTGTCTTAAATGAGCTTGAAAAACTTAAAAAAGATGCTTTGAAAATGCGAGAAAAGGGTGGTTTAGTAGTTGTTGAGGTTGATGACTGTCTATTAACAACTTATGCGCTAAACAGTTATAAGAGATAAATATTAGTTTGTGAACTGAGGTGGTAGAAGGTAATGATTACTAACTATGATGCTAATAATACGGTTTTATTTAAACATTCTGAGCTGAATATAGAAAGTGACTCTTATAATATTTTTACGCAACAAGAACACAAAAGTGCATTACTTGATTGTAGGGCAGTACTGTTCAAAGAAACAGAATTTATAGGGATTAAAACGGCATTATGGATAAATCTTGAAAATGAAAATAACTTACCTAGCCCATTTACAGGTTTTAAAGGCTTATGGTTACTTCAAATGAAAAATGGCAAGGTGTTCTTCCAAGGAAGTAAGAATTTATTTGTTAAAAAAAGTTTGGGTGGTCGTATGATTAATGGAATAGATGTTTTGAATTATCATGCTGATTGGGTGAATGTGGTTGCACTGCATAACACTTTATCTATAATAAAAAAAACAGACGGGATGCAAGGTAAGCACAGGGCAGGCTTTGAATCAGTAAATCTTTCTGAACAAACTTTATTAAAAAAAGCGCTTCGATCATTTATTGGTGAACTGGATTCAGAAGTGGTTGATATCTTAAAGATTGAACAAACTGGAGATAACAGTATATATAATTATTATATATCTTCTTCAGAATACAATCGAAATAGAGTTCAAGCGGCTAAAAGTTATCAATGGTTTTGTCAGTCATTTCGTAATCATTGGAAGCTTGGGAGGTGTGTTGATAACGCAGAACCTTTATTATCAGAAATTGCAAAGGTTCATAAATTACACCCAAGAACAATAAAGTATCTTCAAAGGAGTGTTGGATATAGTAGTTCTATAGTTGCAAAATTAACCTTTGTTAAGGTAGTTGATAAATTTAGTTCAGATTATTTGCCAAAAACAGTTGAAGATCAACAGACATTTATAGAACTTGCAGGGAAACTTGTTAATTTAGGTGAATTATTACAAGTATCACCAATGCACTTGGCTAAACCGTTCAAAGGTAATTGGAAAGCTGGGCTTGATAGGTTGGAAAAGAAATTTGATAGCACATTAGACTTGGATTTGATTATTGAAATGATGGATGCATCTTTTTATTTTGGAGTGTTACCCATTTTAAGAAATAATTGCAAATTGAAACATTTTACAAGTCCATCAAGTGAGTGGTATTCAGAATGGTTTTCATCATATGGGTTAAACCGTTTAATAGAGATGTCCATTAGGTGGCAGAACCTTAAGAATATATTGTGCATACTTCTATTTATAAAAGCTAATAAACTGGACGATTTAGAGTGGGAGTCACTGCATTCAATAAATTTCCAGCATAATACATATCAAATTGTTGAGTTGACTAGTCATAACCAGTTAAAGGATGAGGGAAGTGACCTAGAACATTGTGTAGAGAGATACACAATGAAATGTCTTATTTCTGGAAGTTATATCTATTCAGTTCAAAATCGATTGGGTAAGTCTCTATCAACTTTTGAAATTCAGTTCGCTGATGGTCAAGCAAAGTTATTGCAGCATTTTGCTAAGAAAGATAGCCAACCAACAAAAGAAGACGTTTTGCTAGTAAAGCTTTTTATTGATAGTAAATTAAATTCTGTTGAGGGCGTTAGAGTTAATGCCATACAGAAAATGAAAAAGACCTTAGCTACTCAAGTACAAAATCAAATTGGTACACCAAACTCAAAAAACTATAATCGCTTATCTCATGGTAAAAAAGAATTATTAGAAAAATTCATCAAATATACACATCCTTCTGGTATGAATTCAGATAGTATTCGAGATTTTTTCTATAAAAAAGTAAATAAAGAAAACACTGCCTCTTGAAGATGTACTGATAAGAAGCTTGGATATTGCTCCGAAATTAAATTAATAAACTTAACTTTGAAAAAGCCACTGGCAAATTTACAGTATTGTTTGTTATCAATTGCATATTCTCACCCATCATGAACACAGATTCTTAAGCATAGTGAACGCTCATTATTATCCTCTACACGCATTGATTATTGTTCTGGTCTATGAAACAGGACACTTTATTGGGAGATAATGAAAATCTATCAATGAGGTGTAGAAATGGGTCGGGATACGCATCAGGTCCCCATTATCGATATTTGTTCAATAGGATCAATTAGGTGAGGTATCATAATATCTTTTAATGAATAGTAAATAAAGTTAGAAATGATATATTTTGATACAGCCTCTTCTTACCCTATTTTGCCAGAAGTAAAAAAAACTTTATCTGAAGCTTTTGATTCTTTATACGCAAACTCTGCATCCAGTCATTTTCTAGGAGAAAGAGTTAATCTTGAAGTTGATAATGTTCGAGAGTTAATAGCTGATGAAATTGGAGCATATCAAAGTGAAGTAATATTTACTAGCGGTGCAACAGAGTCAAATAATATTGCTTTTAAGAGTATTCTGCTTAGTGATGGTATGCCGGCAAACAAAAAGCATATTATTACTTCTCAAATAGAGCATAAGTGTATTTTTTCCATTTGTCATTATCTTGAATCTTTAGGGTATGAGATAACCTATATCAAACCTAATAAGCAGGGAGTAATCAGTCCTGAAACTGTTAAAAATGCCATAAGGCCAGAAACTGTCCTTGTTTCTATTATGCATGTAAATAATGAACTTGGGACAATTAATCCGATTAGTGAAATTGGAGAGATATGCCAACAGAATGAAATTTTATTTCATAGTGATGCAGCCCAAAGTTTCAAAAAAGTAGATATCGATGTTGACGAGTTGAATGTCGATATTATGTCCTTCTCTGCACATAAAATTGGTGGACCTAAAGGTATTGGTGCTATTTATATTCGTGATCTGAGAAATAAACAATTGATGCCTGTTATCCATGGTGCTGGACAGGAGGATGGGTTGCGAGGGGGAACGGTAGCTGCCCCTTTAATTATGGGTTTTGGATCTGCAATCGAGAATTTTTCTAAGCACTATGAAAAATTTAAACAAATTAAAGCGAAAGAGTTCTTACTTAGTGAGTTGGAAAAACATAACGTTGAATATCAAATTAATGGTGGAGCAGACTCCCTGCCAAGTTGTTTATCTTTAACTTTGCCATTAACAAATATTGCATTATTGATTCGTGATAATGAGAAATTATTTTGTCTGGCTCAAGGTTCTGCATGCTCATCTAAAGAGATAGAAGCCTCTCATGTTCTAACGGCAATAGGGCTTATAAGAGAACAAGCAGAGAAAACATTTCGGATAAGTTTCCCCCTCGATGTATCAAGCGATAATATTTTAAATCTAGTAGAAACAATACAGAAATATTAACAGCTTGCTATTTGTAGCAGGTAACACAAGCACCACCGCCTTCAGCTTCATCGTAAATTTCATCTAAATCGTTAAATTCGCAGAAGCCATCTGAATTATCGAGTAATACATTTCTGCGTTTTTTCTTTTTAAACCGAGCAACCTTTTTATCATGATTTTCGATGATACGCTGTTGCACCTCAGGGTCTTCAAGTGTACTTAGAGGTTGGCCTTGTCCCATCCAATAAAATGTCTCACCCACCACATTATTACCTTCACCTTTTTCAAAGGTTTTTGCTTCTTCAAATAAGTCGGGATGTCTCTCCTTTAACTTGAGCCATTCTATTTTCTGTTGATAAAAACAAAATGTACAGCCGGAGCGAGAACGCCATTCATAATAAGCTGGTAATTCCAAACCATTACGTTGAAGAATATTTTCTATATCACTTCTTACAATGCCATCTTCACGGAAGGGAAAAATAGATTCAATCGGCTTTTCTATTACCATAAAACCAGTTCGGTTCGGCTCATCTGCCCTAATGCCAACATAATTTTTGATTTCATAACCATCAGCGATAAAAGCATCTACCCACTGCTCAAAAGGTTTGAGTTTCATCTGTATTGTGCACCAGCGGTCACGCTGTGATGGCAAGTAGTTACCATGCTCTTTAAGCAAATGTGAAAAGGTTTTATCACCTCGTCCTTCCATATTGTTTAAAGAGCGGTCATTTAATCGATGAATATATCCTAATTTCTCTTCTAATTGGTCAACAAAATCATTTGTTTCAGGTAGTTCATACCCCGTATCAGTAAAAAAATACTCTATTTCTAATTCAGGGCGAGTCTCTTTAACATATAGAGCTAAAGCACTACTGTCTTTTCCACCAGATATACCTAAGACATGTTTGATTTTTTTAGTCATTAGTTTTACTACTTGTAGTTGAATCCATTAAGCTAGAAAGTATATTCGTTAGGGCTGCTAATTGTTCTTCATTTGATAAGTGAGCAATAGTTGATTTAACACTACCAACAGCAGATTTAACATTTTTTTCATTTTCTAAATTGAATTTAATGAAACTATCATACTCTTTATAGTTACCAGAGCTATCTGTAGTTGTTAGAACTAAGGGTTGTGAAGAACCTTTTTTGCTAATATTACTAAATGATTCAATACGTCTAAATTGAATGCATAAATTTTGTAGCTCATCCAACCCATTTCTTAAATGTTTATCTGTCCAGTTTCTTTCAGGGACACTGGCTGCTAGATTAACGACAGTTTCAAAATTAGCGTTACCATTAATATAGTCAATTAATCGAGAGGCAAGTTCCTTCACATTTGGTCGTTGAGCGACAGAAACAATTAACTCACAACGGGTTTTCAAGTCATCATCAAATTCCGCAGCCAAATTAGTCATAATAATTTGTTTAAAGCCAGATAAAAGCATGTCGTGTTGAGCAGATAAATCTTCAATGGCTGTTTTTAGACAATGCCCTAATTTTTCATCGATATTGCTGTCATTTTTATCTAAACTGAAAATGCCAGGTAAATCTTCAAGTATTAATTTGTAGGGATCGTTAGCTGCAATTACCTTGTTTCTAAATGTTTTTGCTTCCTTAGTTAAAACTTGGGTTTTGTTGGATTGTGAAAAACTCTCTCCACTGGTTTTTTTTACCCACGTTGGTAAAGTATGAACAATCTTTACAATATGCTTAGCAATTCCAAGCACTATATCACCAGATTTATCTTCACCAATGGTTGCCTTAGCAAGCGTATCTAAAAGGTGAGTTTGTATTTTAGATATTTCAAAATATCTGACACCGGCTTCTAATGGGTGTTTGTATATTTTAGTAATTAACTCCTCATCTAGTTCTGGGATGAAGATAAACTGTTTAGTGGAATCTAAATCGTAAAATGCAATTTGACCTTCTAATGATTTTAATAACGCAAGTCCATAGAGTCTGCATAAGCCAAGTGTCAGCCCAAAGGGAGGCAGCATCCATCGATTATATAAATCATCCAAGGTTATCATTGTCTTGCTAGATTTAATAAAGGTAACACCATCCTGCCATAAAGCATGCATACTTGGATTAGCTTTAATTGAGGCATCACACCATTGACTAGGGAAAACATATCCCTCGTCTGACTTACAATGCCACCCTTTGCTTTTTAAACACGATAAGTAAAGACCTTTTTCTGGAGGAAATGAATCACTAGCAAAACCTAAGTCTTCTTTGTCGCCACTTTCAAGCATTGCATTCATTAGCTTACGGATTGCACTATTAGCACTTCCAGAAGGTTTTGATCTATTTATAAGCTCGTTAATAACTTTAGGAGACGAATGGAATATTTCATCAGCTATTTTAGAGGCAGAAACAGATAAAGGTTGAGCTGGTATAGCTATCCCTTGATGGGTCCAGCTTGCATTTCTAAATGCTAAATTTAATTCTTTTTCAATATTCTGATTAGCTAATTGAATTCTATTTTCTAATTCATTCTTAGCAATTAAATCATGGTTTATCTTTTCTTCATCTTTAGATATTTGAGTAAGAGCAATTAACTCAATAGCTACAGATTTTAAGCTGTCAAAAGATGATAGCTGACCAATTGCAGTATGGTTCAACTCTTCATACGAGAGTTCTTTTGCAATAGATGAGTTTGTAGGAAGAATAAAGCTAAGAAAAGACTCCCCTGTTAAAGGCGTTATTTTTAATGAATCTAAAAGCGCACTATCTTTCTTATTGATGAGTTGAGTTCTTGCCCATCTCATAGTGCCAAATTTATGATAATGTGAAGTAGCTAAAATGTTTTGAGGTATATCGCATACACTCGTCCAGTCAACACCTTGGCTAATGGATTCAATTCGCTCTATAACCATACTATTTATATCAATATCACTACCCTGAAAAACAAAAAGGGCATTATGTTTTTGTCGATATATAATGACAGTCCAACTTTCTAAATCAGCAATTGCAGCTTTTATGATGTTCTTGTTAAATCCTCTTGCCGAGAAATAAGCGGTAATAAATTCTTTTTTAGCATGTAAATGATGTTGAAACCCAAAAATAGTCAACAGTGAAATTACTTTTGTAATTGATACATGTAAGTCAGAACCTTTTTGACTAGCACGGTAGATAGCATCACAGCCTTCAAGCCATGCCTTACTGTCTGGAGAGGTAGTAATCAGGTGGTGAAGGTTATGGTGAAGGTAGTCCCATAGTTTCTCTGGTTGGTATAGTTCAAAAGTTGATGCTGTTCCCGTATAGTTTTCAGCTAAAAACTCCCTAAACCCCAGTTTTTCATGGGAAGCTAAAAAACCAAATAAACTTCGTTCATTTTGAGAAAATCGCCGTCTTGAAATAGGGCCAAGTAATAAACTTACTAACGGATCAAGTGGTAATGTTTTAGTTAGAGCAATCTCATTTCTACTTTGCCCCTCAAAAGAAGTTAAAACATTACCTATTAGCTTTTTATATTTATATTCTAGCTTATTAGTAATATATTCTTCTTTTGTTATTGAATCACCTACAAGAACAAGTGATTCATCAATTGATGGATTAAAGCTTAAATCTCTGTACCGCCCCTGTACTTTTGTCCACTCCTTTTGAGACTTAACATCCTTGTTTTTTGCATAATCAGAAAAAGATTGATGTAAAAAACCAATTAGCATAACGGGGCTTTTTACTTGTTGTGCAATATCAGCTAAGGATTGGAATAAATGGAGATCTTTATTAGATCTTGATTGAAAGTCTAGAGCCTTTCCCATTTCATCAAGGAGCACAAGAACGCCATCTGATTCCTTTGGTTGACTAGATAAAGAATAGGTTATTTCTTCAAGGCATCTTTCATCATCAAAAGACTTAACTTTGCCTAAATCAAACTCAATATTAAGAGCCGTATAAATGCTGACTAAAATAGCATTTGCGGGTGATTCAAGGCCACAAACATGCTTAATGACTATCCAGCCATTATTAACTTTGAACCGGTTCGTAAAACCATCAGAAAGTGTATTTGTGTTTTGAAGTTTGGCGGTCGCATACTCTCGCTCTTTTGTCATTGCTAGATAAATAAAGTGATAGAATTACCTTTTTTAGTTGCCATTTTTGTGTTTTAAAGATGTATTTAACTTTAGAATAACTAACTCAATTCTTTTAATTGAGATTGAGATATTTATGACAAAATTTTATGAAATAGAGCCAAGTCTAGAAAATTATTGGCGTTCTATTATTTTATTTGGACGTAATGTTGCTTCATATAAATTTGCATTAGCAAAATCACTCTATGATTTAAAAGATAGTGGCGACACATTTATATCGCTAGATAAATTGGCAGTGCCGTTTGCCAAGCATATTAGTGAACACCTTATTATTTGTGACAAGCAAGGGACATCAAAAAACAGCTCATTTCTTAATGCTTGTCGGGATTATAATGCTGATAAAATTACACATACTCAATTAATTGAACAAACAGTTCGACAGGGTTTTATCAATGTAATTGATGCTTTTCATAATGTCCATAAGTCAGAAGTGCCCACTCGTTTTTATGTTGATGAAAGAAAAACGAGTGGGGGCATTATTTTAACGGATGCTTTTTTTAAGTTAGGGGAAGCATTTCAATACAACAACCTTGCAGAAGAAACAGAAGCTAGGTGGCGACTTGTTGAAACAGCTTGGGAATTAAATTTACCAAAACATCTTATTCAGATTGATTATAAAGAAGAAACAAAGGAATTTATTGGTGATAATAAATTAAGGCGAGTCCCTGTAACATCAGCAAGGCCTTCTTTAAATGGATACCAAAAAGGGCGTTGTTTTTATTGTTTTCGTGAAATCTCAATTATTCAAGGGCTTGATGAGTCAGCAGATGTAGACCATTTTTCCCCTCATGTTTTAAGGCAGTGTGACTCAGAAAAACCAGTAAATGGTGTGGCAAATTTGGTTTTATCATGTACGGACTGCAATAGAGGGGTTGGTGGAAAGTTTGATCAGTTACCAACAATAGAACTGTTAGAACGGTTGAGTGACCGTAATGAATATTTGATTACTAGCCATCACCCGCTAAGAGAAACATTAATTGTCCAGACGGGTAATACCGCTGTAAAACGAAAAGACTATTTGCAAGATGCTTATAACTGTTCAACCCTTTATTTTGGTGTTAAGCAGAAATGGAAACCTACTCAGCAAGGGGTGGCAACTTTTTAATAACTAAATTATGCCAAGTTAAATGACGACCTGTTTCTACTACTGATTCGTGTAGCTCAATAGAGCAGTTAAGCGAAGTAAAGAGAGCGATTAAACTGTTGGGGTCAATTTCTTGATAAAGCTTTCCATTTTCTCGTTGGTTTTCTTCGTGGGTGTTTCTGAAAGAAATAATTAAAAAGCCATTAGCTTGTAATATTGATACTAAACGATGACAAGCGAGTGAAATATCAGCAGGGCTAAGGTGCATTAAAACAGCAGAACATAGAATGTTTTTAAAAGTAGACTGATTTAACTTATTAAGTTTAGGCAGATCATCTTTTACAAAGTGAAGAGTAGGAAAATTATTTTGAGCCTGTTCAAGCATACCTTTAGATGCATCAGTACCTATAATTGAGAACCCTTTTTGATCTAACCAAGCGGTGTCCCTCCCTGTTCCACAGCCAATATCAGCGGTTGTGGCATTTGGGATGAAATAATTAGAAATAAGCTCATAAATGCGCTCAGGAATAAGAGTGCTATGCAATTTTGCAATAGATTCAGCTTCTTTGTCATATACATCAATTGTTTGGTTATCCATTAATAAGCCTATTTTTCTTAAATGCTGAATGATCTTAACAGGCGGTGGATGCAATACAAGAATTAATATTTATTTCTCGCTTTTGTGGTGGCGGTGGGTTGAAGGTGGTCTGCTTGAAAAGTGTACGCATTTGTTTGAGTAGTGGTAGGTTTGTTTAACAGAAGTAGAGTTGATTACTTTATAATATAAGTATAATACCTATCTGAAAAATTCAGATTAATGGTCGTTAATTACGAGTAGGAAATATGCCAAACCAATGTATATTTTGTAAGTTGCTAGAAGTGAGAATTCATTATGGATCTGCTCTTTGGTTAGTGATAAGAGATGCTTTCCCTGTCGCACCTAGACATACCTTGTGGTGTTATTCTTGAAAAGAAGGCGTATTAAATGCTAACCAATAGTATGGAAGTCATCAGTTTTGCCGAGCGTATTATGACGCTATTGGAGCAAGGCCGATTTACCAGTACTTATAAATATGCGGTTTTGCTCTCACTAATGGACCTTTCTATGGAGAAGTTTACCCGTACCGGAATGGCGCCTGACTCAGTGACTACTCGTCAACTTGCGGAAAAGGTTATTCAGCTCTATTGGTTACAGACCAATCCATACACAACAACTTTAGAAGAACCATTTGTTTTGTTTCAAAACGCAGGAAAAAAAGGCGCTCAGGCAATTATTATAAAACACATTGGTGAATATCGAGAACAATCAAGAATTGGTGGCTTCTCCCCTTATTTCTCAGCTAAGCATGCGGATACAACTGGTTTTTCAAAGTTGGTTGATAAAGTCGAATGGACATTAATTGAAATGCCATTGCCAAGGCTTCAGCGAATGGGCGCGAGCGAGCGAAACTTTATTTATACCATTGCATGGGATGACTCAATTAAAAAAGGCGAGGTTAGTAGTTATCAACAAGGAACCAGCAGAACTTTTGATAATCAGATCCGGTTTCAGCCAAATATTTCCAGTTATTTTGTTAAGCTGAGTGGGTTATTAAGGCCGCTCATTCAGCGAGAATGGGCAATGAGAGTTGCCGAAACCAATAAATTAGAAGAAGCCAGATTGCAGACTTTTTTATTTAGTGCCTGTCGTTCATCAACTGCAAAATTAAATTCACCACTTGCAGATTTGCAAAACGGAAAGTGTTTTTATTGTGGGGAGGGACTTGGTGTAAAAGGTAAAGATGCACCGGAAGTTGATCATTTTATTCCCTGGGCAAGATACCCGAATGATTCATTGAGTAATTTTGTAGTAGCGCATAATCATTGTAATGGAGCTAAGAGAGATTTTCTTGCTTATGAGAATCATTTAAACTCTTGGATAAATCGTATCACCAATCCAAAAACTCAAAATGACTTTATTTTGATGGCTGAAAAATACCAGTGGGAAGTTGGTTTAGGAGTGAGCAGAAGTGTTAGTAGTGCTATTTATTTGAATTTGCAGGATGAGGTGGAGCTTTGGAAAGTGGGTAGGGAGTTTTCGCCAGTGAGTAAAAATGAAGTTCAGAGGATATTTAAGGTTTGTTAGGTGGTTGTGGCAACAATATCAAAGGGTCGGCCAGCTTGAAATTATAGAACAAAATAGAGATTATCAATTGTTGCAGCTTGTTTTAATGTATTTAAAATAATTTTGCTGTGTTCAGAAGGTTGTTTGTTGAATATGTCCATAATTTAATTAGTCTAACAGGTGCTATAATCTCTCTAGTAAAATTATTGAACACAAGCATTAGATATTGATTATGATAGCCATAATTAGTGCGTAATACAATGAGTAAGTAGCCTGTATGGCGCGTGAAGGTAATACTGGATCTTTAAATTATTATAGAGAAAAATCATGCAAATCACTGCCGAAATTGATACCAAACATTTAGATAAACTTAAAGAACTGGAAAAAAATTTAAGAAAGAACACCTCTGAGTTAATATCTTTGGCAATTGATGAAATTTACAATAAACAAAAATCAACTGAACTTAACGAAGGACAAAAAGCCTATCAAATTATGCAACAATCAGGCTTTATAGGTAGTATTGAAGGGGCTGGTGATCTATCAGAAAATTACAAAGATCAGCTTGATTGGAGTCATAAAATATGATCATCGCTGATGCAGGGTTCTGGATTGCATTAGCGGATAAAAGAGATAAGCATCATCAAGTTGCAAACGATATGGCTAGAACACTTGAGGAATTATTAATTACCACAAACCCTGTTATTACAGAAGTTTGCCATATTTTATTAAAACGTCAAGGCATCAATGCTCAGTTAAGTTTTATGAATATGTATAAACTGGGGGCATTTGAAGTTTTTGAACTAAAAAAACAACATAGAGAGCGTATTGTTAATCTTATGCTGCAATACTCTGATTTACCAATGGACTTTGCAGATGCTTCTCTAGTTTTGTTAGCAGAATATTTAGGGCATGGTAAGATTTTAAGCACTGATTGTCGAGATTTTCATACTTACCGCTGGAAAAACACTAAACCTTTCCAAAACCTACTGTTTAGTTAATCTTTCCTAACTCATATTGTACTGCGATAGTCCTGTAGGTAGGTCTAGTTCAGGTAATTTTTGCTTGTTGCTTGTTGCTTGTTGCTTGATCAAAATGCACTGGGTTCTATCCTTGCAAATACGGCCTTTTATTCCTTATATGCAAGGTTTGTTTGATATTTTCCTACTTTTTTGTATAAAACCGAAAGCCTTTGATTTCTAATTTATTACTTTCAAGTAAGGCGTGTAAGGCATCTAAACGAATGCCATAACGTGTAGGGGGTAATAGTAGCCCTATTCTTTTATCAAAACTGCATTGTTTTTTATAATTAGGATAATCTTCTGTCAGATAATGTGATTTAAAGTAGAGCGGTTGTGGAACATATTCCTCACTGGCATCAAAAAAATCTGTGGATTGTTGGGCTAATTTCACTTTAGCACGACCTTTTAACAAAGGCAGAGGTGAATCATCAAAATTCTCGTATTCCATAAAAGACACTTTACCTGAATGGAAATGAATTTTAATTAATTGAATTTCATCTAAATCACCAAATAGTTGATTGCCACAACCAACATAGACTCGCAATAGGGCAGGAAGCAGTTCGATAAAGTCTTTATGAAAAATCAGTGAATGATTATCAAGTAAAACACTGGCAGGTAAAGATTGATGTGCTTGCATGCACCTTTCTATGATCTGTTCTGTGTCAGCAATTGAGTAAAGCAATTCGCGGGCTATTTCTGTCGCAGTAATATAGTTACCGAAAAAAGCTTTTACATCACGTTGAAGTTGTTCGGGGAGGTGTATGTAAGGTTTTCTCTTTTCAAATTGAGAAAGAGAAAAGTAGACTAATAAATCTTCTTTACGGAAGTGTTCAGCCGCTTCAAATTCGTTATTTTCAAATAGAATATTTAAAAGGCTGAAAACTTTGCTGTGTGAGCCTGTTAAATCTTTAAGTTTGTTTGTTTCTGCAAATTCATCATTTGCAGGGATGCGCCCTAAAGCTAGACAGGTATGCCAGAAATCATTAAACAGTTGTTCATTTTCGGCATAAACTAATTCAAACTTTTCTTTGCTACTTGTTGGTCGCGTGGTGATCTGTTTCCAATTGTGATGACGTTTTTGGCGATTGGCTAAAAATAATTGTTCTTCCAGCTTGTCTTTAAAAATAAAGAAAATACCTGGACCGACTGCAATGGCATTTTCATCTAAAGTATTTTCAATAAAGCTTTGTAGCTCAGATTGTGAATAATATTTTTGAAAGGTGTTGAGTGAGGTTATAATTCCATCTTTATAGGCTGTAAATTTCTGGATGTGGGCTTCACCCGCTATCATTGCTGATACGACTAGTAATTTATTTGCGAGTTCAAATGCCAATTGAACAGCTTCTATACGTTCTTCCCTGTCTTCAATGACATTAATTACAAAGCCTATGTTAACTAAGTCACAGGGAAAACGGTCAACTTCAGGTCTATGAGTAGGATCCCAGCCAGCAGCATCAATACCGTGTGCTTCAAGTTCTTTTAAATCATCTCCTAAGCCACAGCCATAATCAAAAACAGTGTAGTCACCATTAAGATAGTTATGTTTAGCCAATGTTTTCATGGGTGTTGAAAGCCCTTGACGCTGTATAGCTGTTTTATAACGGTCTATGGTAGCTTCATTTGATTCGGTAGGGTCAAGAACAGCAGTAGCCCTAAATAAACGACCATCGACTAGCTCATAGCCATTCTGTTTAATTATTCGTTCCCAGGACTTTTTAAAACCGATAATGCGACTGTTTTCATAAAGACCTGCGGCTTCACCCTCTTGAGTAATACTGACAAATTCATCATAGAGTTCATTGTCTTTTGAAATGAACAATTCTTTACGGTGAAGAATTGGCGCATTTTCTGTGTCAGCATAGTTGCCTAGTTTTTGTGTTTTGTTTTCTAGATCGACAGTCACACTTTGTTGTAGAGCAGGGTATGAATCTTCATAAAACTGAGGATAATTTAGATAAGATAACCTATATTGCTGGGTATGTAATTTAATGATATTCCAGTCATCCTGAGGAATCTTTAATGCTTTAGCGATCAGAAGGATGAAGTCATTGAGTTCAGGTGTTATCTCGTCAAATGCACTGATATGCAAATAGCGGGCATTACCGACTA
>Ga0209395_1002078_pt1 | contig 26938 bp, 26 predicted proteins | sample GOMGulsemesocosm_3_FD_184635 | JGI IMG/M metagenome (GOLD analysis project Ga0209395, IMG submission 184635) | Methane-oxidizing microbial communities from mesocosms in the Gulf of Mexico - GOM9D Gulf of Mexico (SPAdes) (version 2) | ecosystem: Environmental > Aquatic > Marine > Cold seeps... | reverse complement strand
CACCTGCCCCACCGCCATCAGTTGGTTTTCGCGGGGCTCGTGACCGGTGCGTTTGATCTGGTCATAAAAAAACTGAACCGGGATATCTACATGGATACCAGCGCCATCGCCGGTCTTACCATCGGCATCCACAGCACCACGATGCCAGATCGCCTTTAGCGCATCAATACCGGCTTCAACCACCTTGCGGCTTTTCTTGCCGTCAATCGAGACAACCAGACCCACACCACAGGAAGAATGCTCTTCTGCCTCGGAATAGAGACCCTTTTCCGCCATGAAACGGCGTTTGGTCTCTTCGGCACGCACCCATTCAGCATCATATTTGGTCATTGGTCGTCTCCTTCGTCGGGTGCAAACAGGGCGATTGTTTCAGCCGCAGTCAGCCGTTTATGGTCTCCGGACAGCACATAGCCTTCCGGTTTCAAGTCGCTGAAAAACTCCAGCGTCAGAGTGTTGCCAGCAGCGTTGTCGAACAACCCAGCCGCCAGGTTTTTGTGGTCGTCATGCACGGTGGCGTACCACAGCGCTGACCCACAGGTGTCGCAGAACCCCCGCTCAGCCCAATCGGATGATCGAAAGGTCTTTGCCGGGCCAGAGATAGTAATCGAGCCTGATTTCGTCGGAACTGACATAAACATGCTGCTGGTCCAACGGCGGCACATGTCGCAATGGCAGGCTCGGACAACTGGCACAGCGCGAGTTGCCGTAACCGTCACCGCGCCACACATGCACTGACCTTCCAACTCGCTCATCCCATTGTATCCTCTTGCTACGTAGGTCGCCCGACCCCTTGGCTTTGCTATACTGGCACACTGCGATTATTCGGCAGCCACGGCAGCCTTTGCATTCATCTGATCCAAAATCGCCTCGGCGCAATCGCGGCCATCCTTGATTGCCCAAACCACCAGTGAAGCACCGCGTACGATGTCACCCACGGCATAGACGCCCTTCAGATCCGTGGCGCCGGTCGTGAATGCTGCCTTGATGGTCCCCCAACGAGTCACCGGCAGATCCGGCTGTCCCCACAATGAGGGCAGATCTTCCGGCTCAAAACCTAGGGCCTTGATCACTAGATCGGCCTTTTCGACAAAATCAGCACCTTCGATCACCTCGGGGGCTTGACGACCCGAAGCATCCGGCTGGCCCAGACGCATTTTCTGCACCATCACCCCGGTGACTTTACCATTGTCATCGGTGAAACCCTTGGGCGCCGACAGCCATTCAAAAATCACGCCTTCTTCTTCGGCGTTCTGTGTCTCACGCTGCGAGCCCGGCATATTGGCGCGGTCCCGGCGGTACAGACATTTGACCGAGGTGGCGCCCTGGCGGATCGAGGTGCGCACGCAGTCCATGGCAGTGTCACCTCCACCAATCACCACAACGCGCTTACCTTCGGCGTTCATCTGGCCGCTGGTGAATTCGGCCACATCGTCGCCAAAGCTCTTCTTGTTCGACACAGTGAGGAAATCAATCGCTTTCTCAACACCAGCGGCTCCGCTACCCGGCATCGCTAGATCGCGAGATTTGTAAACACCAGTCGCAATAATCACTGCATCATGTTTGGCGCGAAGCTCATCAAACGAGATATCTTCACCAATTGCGCAGTTCAGTTCAAAGCTGACACCACCATCTGCCAGCAAATCATTGCGGCGCTGAACCACATCTTTTTCCAGCTTGAACCCGGGGATGCCATACATCAACAGCCCGCCAGCCCGATCCGAACGGTCGTAAACTGTGACCTGCACCCCAGCCTGGCGCAGCCTATCAGCCGCTGCCAAGCCACCGGGACCAGCCCCAATGATGCCAACGCTTTCGGACCTTTCAATGGATGGTGTCGCTGGCTTAACCCAGCCCTTATCCCAGGCAGTGTCAGTAATGTATTTCTCGACTGCACCAATGGTCACAGTGCCATGACCCGACTGCTCGATCACACAATTGCCTTCGCACAACCGGTCCTGCGGGCAAATTCGACCACAGATTTCGGGGAAGGTGTTTGTCGCCTGGCTGACCTGGTAGGCTTCTTCCAGACGGCCGGTCGCAGTCAGCTGCAGCCAGTCGGGAATGTTGTTGTGCAACGGGCAATGGGACTGGCAATAGGGCACACCACATTGACTGCAGCGACTGGACTGCTCTTTCGCCTTTGCAGCCGCGTATTCGGCATAGATTTCATCGAAATCTTCCCTACGCACCTCGGCGTCGCGCTTCTCGGGCATAACGCGCTCGATTTGCACGAATTTGAGCATCGGTTGCTTGGCCACGGGTCAGACTCCCTGATTTGGCTGGCTGCGATTTAAAGATATCAGAGCACGGTGAACTTAACGTCAGTATTGCTGACCTTAAATGCCAGCAGTTATCGTCTGATACCCGATCTGGAACAAATGTACAGATTTTTTAAGCACCACACCGGACCTAAATCAGAGACTTTCATTTAAAACACTGCACTTATACATAGAGGTTACATGTTCCGATTTCCCCCTGACCAGCAGGATACTGATTTCCATGCCCCTTTTTCAACTTATCCTTGTGGCACTTATTCAGGGCATAACCGAATTTCTGCCCGTCTCCTCGTCTGGTCATCTGATTCTTCTGCCCAGCCTGACCGGCCTGCAAGACCAGGGTCAGCTGATTGATGTAGCCGCTCATATCGGCACCCTGACAGCGGTGGTGATCTATTTCTGGAGCGACGTGCGCGTAGGGCTACTGGGCCTACCCCGCCTGCTAACCGGACGAGCCGACACACCTGGCTCAAAACTGGCACTGGGATTGGTGGTTGCCACTATCCCCACGGTGATCTTTGGCGCCATTCTGCACTTCACCGGCCTCAGCGAGGCCCTGCGCTCAATGACAGTGATCGGCTGGACCATGCTGGGCTTTGGCCTCGTGCTCTATGTCGCTGACCAAAAGGGCGGCACTGATAAAACGACTGGCAACTGGGGAGCAAAAGATGCGCTGATCATGGGGCTGTGGCAAATGCTGGCGCTGATCCCCGGCACCTCGCGTTCAGGGATAACCATTACCGGAGCACGCCAGTTGGGCTACAACCGCACCGATGGCGCCCGCATTTCAATGCTGATGTCGATCCCGGTGATCGTCGCTTCGGGTGTGTTGTTGGGTAGCGAAATGGCTGTCGAGGCCAATGCCGCCGTGATTCGTGATGCAGGTATTGTCGCGTTGCTTTCCATGCTCTCGGCCCTGCTGGCCCTCAGCCTGATGATGCGCCTACTGCGCAGTGTTAGCTTTACGCCGTATGTCATCTACCGAGTAACACTCGGCGTCATACTTCTCAGCATCGCCTACAGCAGCTAATCTTCAACAATGCTGTTTTCGTAGGGTGCGTGCTTGCACGCACCGCTACAGGTCTTCGATCAACCGTCGTGGCGCAGATTGCGAGCTGATCCGGTAATCGCGTCATACTGACCCGAAGGACGGAACTTCCACAGATAATCCGGCAGAACCGAGCCAAGAGTCACCGGCTGCAATTCCAGATCTGCAAATCCCTTGGCACCCTCGGACACCACATTGTCACGCTTCAACCCACGCAACTGGTCACGGGTCAGCACACCGTTTGAGATCAGCTGGAAACTGGCCGCCTGCATCATGTCGAAGCCAAAGGCCATCATCCAAGCAACAAACCCTGGCATCGAGATCACCAGACGGCGGCGGTGGATCACTGTCAGCATCTCATCCATCAGCGCCCGGAAGCTTTTTACTTCTGGTCCACCCAACTCATAGACACCGCCTTCTGCCTCACCCAGCAAACCTTTGACAGCAGCCTTGGCCACGTCATCGGCAAACACCGGTTGAAACAGGGTTTTGCCACTGGCGATCGGCAGTACCGGACCCAGCCGGGTCATACTAGCAAAGCGATTAAAGAAATTGTCTTCGGTGCCAAACACAACTGACGGCCGCAGGATCATTGCATCCGGCATGTGCTGCAGCACTGCCGCCTCACCCGCCGCCTTGGTCTGCCCATAGGTGCTCGGCGCACTTGCGTCAGCGCCAATCGCTGACAGGTGCACCATGCTGGTGATGCCTTGATCTGCTGCAATCCGGGCGATCCGCTCGGCTCCGTCAACATGCACCGCCTGAAAACTGTTTTTGCCCAGTTCATTAAGAACTCCGACGCAGTTCACCACCGCATCCGCGCCCTGCATCACCGCAGCAACCGAAGCATCATCACGGATATTGCAAAACACCGGTTCAACCTGCCCCGGAACGCCGTAAGGCCTTACGTGCATGGCTTCATTGGGGCGGCGCACGGCAACCCGCACCCGCCAGCCTTCTTTGGCCATGCGGCGCGCAATGTAGCGGCCGACAAAACCAGACCCGCCATAGATCGTGACCAGTTTGGACATCTTTTGGCTCCTAACGTTAGCTGTTGATCCGATCTACCGCTCTACGCCCCTGCAAACAAGGCGCAAAACACCGCAGATTGATAGCAAACACCCGCTTTTCCTGCCCCTACATTTATCAACCTACAGACCTCCGCCCAGGAAGACCGAAAAAAGTGCGATATTCCGTTTGACGACCCCCGCGACTCCGCCTATACGGCGCTTCACCACCCCGTGCCCAGATGGCGGAATGGTAGACGCGCTGGCTTCAGGTGCCAGTGACCGCAAGGTCGTGGAGGTTCGAGTCCTCTTCTGGGCACCACTTTTCCCTTTAATGATGCATTGCGACGCTCAATCACCTCGGGAAGACACGTGGTATTGAACTCAGCCTGTTGAAATTTAGACGCCTGCGCAACACATCGACTTTCCATTTGACGCCCCTTGCGACTCCACCTATACGCCCCTCACTACCCCGTGCCCAGATGGCGGAATGGTAGACGCGCTGGCTTCAGGTGCCAGTGACCGCAAGGTCGTGGAGGTTCGAGTCCTCTTCTGGGCACCATTTTTAAATCCCACTCATAAACTGACTAAATATCCTCAGGCAAACTCGGCCGATGCCAACATGGCAAGTACACCGTCAGCGGTTTGTGCCCAAAGGGTATTATCCGCCCGGCCTTGCTTTTGATTAAGAGTAAAAGCCTGATCACCACAAATTGGGCTCAAGGCCCGGAAGTCAAAACTCCGCAGCTCTTTTTCAGCGTGATTCGCGACCGCATGATTGACCAATAAGGTTGCAATCAGCGGGCCGTGAACCACCAAATCGGGATAGCCTTCGACATCACGGCAATAGTCCCGATCATAGTGAATACGATGCCCGTTAAAAGTCAGGGCCGAATATCGAAACAACATGGTTTGATCAGCACTCACCGTCGCGACAATATCGGCTCCTTGTGGCGGCACTGGTGACTGTTTTGCAGGCAGATCGCCCAAAGGGTCCTCGCGGTAGACAATATCGTGCTCTTCGGTCAACCGAAGTTGACCATCCACTCTAAACTCGTGCGCGACGGTCACAAAACACAATGCACCAGTGCGACCCTGCTTAACCGCAATCGCCTTGATGGATGATACTTTCTCAACCCCCTCGCCAATAAGCAAAGGGGCAGTGAAATTAAACCTTCCCCCAGCCCACATCCGACGAGGAAGCTTTACAGGTGGAAGAAACCCGCCCAGTTCAGGATGCCCATCACGACCAAGATCCTGAGTCGGCAGAGCCGTCAGAAAATAAATCCAATGCCAAAGGGCCGGTAGTGCGTCCCCGATTTGGAAAACCTGCCGGCTTTCCAGTGTGGCGGCCATTAGATTGGCTTGCTTGGCGTCAATGGTATCCAAATGGATCTCTGCCTTGCCAATCCATTGTTCTAGAACGTTTGCGTCCAGAGTTCGCCCGACCATTTCAACGATCCTCCCTCATGATGTCCAACCGTAAGCAGCCCGCGGGGCATTGCTCAATCAGTTATATCGGCGACGTCAGCCCAGCGCCCATTCGAAACAGGCGGATGCCAGCCGGTTTTTACGTCAATGCCCCACCTACTTGCTGTCTTGCGAGGGTCGCAGTTGAGTTTATTTGATAAAACGCCTAGTTCCACCGCAAGGTGCCCAGTGGTGGCAGCAGCAAAGGACTATCCTCTTGGCCAATCATCTCTATCTAAACGACCTGCCCGATGGGCTAGACCTTGGCCCGATTGTTGCCATCGATTGCGAAACCATGGGTCTGAATCCGCACCGCGACCGGCTCTGCGTCATCCAAATGTCGGGCGGCGACGGAAACGCACATATTGTTCAGGTCGCAAAAGGCCAGACCGAGGCGCCAAATCTGTGTCGGATGCTGGAAGATCCTGAAGTGTTGAAACTGTTCCACTTTGGTCGGTTCGACATTGCCGCCATGTTCAACGCCTTTGGCGCCCTGACCGCGCCAGTCTATTGCACCAAGATCGCAAGCCGCCTGATACGAACCTATACCGACCGTCACGGGCTGAAAAACTTAACTCAGGAATTGATCGGCGTCGATATTTCCAAACAACAGCAAATGAGCGACTGGGGCGCACCAAAACTGACCAAAGCGCAACTGGACTATGCGGCTTCGGATGTATTGCACCTGCACAAACTGCGTACGGAGCTGGACAAGCGTCTTGACCGTGAGGGCCGCACTGAGATGGCGCAGGCCTGTTTCGACTTCTTGCCAATGCGCGCCAAGCTGGATCTGGCAGGCTGGCCCGAAACCGACATCTTTGCCCACTCATGACCCAGTTTCAGGATATAGCCCGCCGCGTCATCGACATCGAATCGCAGGCATTGCAACAACTGGCAGCTGGGCTGGACGACCGCTTTGATCGCGCAGTTGAAACACTACTGAACGCCTCTGGCCGGGTAATTATCTCGGGCATGGGTAAATCCGGCCATATCGCCCGCAAGATCGCTGCTACCTTTGCGTCGACCGGCACCCCCGCGCATTTTGTGCATCCAGCCGAGGCCAGCCACGGCGATCTGGGCATGATGGCACAGGGCGACGTGGCGCTGGTGCTGTCCAATTCCGGGGAAACCCCCGAGTTGGCCGATCTGGTCGCCTACACCCGCCGCTTTGGCATCCCATTGGTCGGGGTTGCCAGCCGTTCTCAGTCAACACTGCTGAAACAATCCGACGTAGCATTGGTGCTGCCCACTGCTCCCGAAGCCTGCGGCACAGGTATTGTGCCCACCACCTCGACCACCATGACCCTGGCGCTGGGGGATGCGCTGGCCGTTGCCCTGATGGAACATCGAAAATTCACCCCCGAACATTTCCGCGACTTCCACCCTGGCGGCAAGCTGGGCGCGCGCCTGTCCAAGGTCCGCGACCTGATGCATGGTGGCGAAGCTTTGCCAACAGTAGCCTTGACTGCGCCAATGTCCGACACCCTGATCGAAATCAGCCAAAAAGGGTTTGGTGTAGCTGGAGTCACTGATGCCGACGGACGGCTGACGGGCATTATCACAGATGGCGACTTGCGCCGTCACATGGATGGCCTTCTATCCCTCACCGCAGCGGATGTAATGACCGCCGCCCCCACGACGATTGCCCCTGGCGCACTGGCCGAAGAAGCCGTCGCAATCATGAACCAGCGCAAAATCACTTGCCTGTTTGTAGTCGACCCTGACAACGGCCACCGCGCCGAAGGTCTATTACATATCCACGATTGCTTGCGCGCTGGTTTGGGCTAGGGCACCAGGCATGGACCGCTATTCCCGCATGGTGGCTTTCCTCAAAGTGCTGCTGCCCCTGGCAGCACTGGCCCTTTTGTCCACGCTGTTCCTGATTTCGCGCGGCATGAACACCGAGGCCACAATTCCTTTTGCCGCACATGAAATCGAAGAACGCATGCGTGGACAACAGATCACTGCACCGTTCTTTTCCGGCACCACCGCGCAGGGAGATGAAATCGCTGTCACCGCCAGCATTGCACGTCCCGGCGGAGCAACTTCGCCTGCGGTGGCCACCGATTTGGTAGCAGTCATCCGCATGGCCGACGGCGGTCGACTGACATTGAGTTCACAAAGCGGCGAAGTACAAATCGACAAGGACATCGCCAGCTTCATCGGAAAAGTTGAAATCACCTCGGCGGCAGGTCTGGTGGTGACAACCGATTTGCTGAACGCAACTCTCAGCGGCATATCCGCCGATAGCCCCGGCCCGGTGCAGGCTATTGGCCCAATTGGCACTCTAAACGCCGGAACCATGCAATTACAGACAAAAACCCAAGGCGGTCCATTGCATATGCTATTCAATAACGGGGTAAAACTGGTATACGATCCTAGAAAATCAGAAAGATAGCTTGTGTATTATTTTCGTGCCTTGATCTTCTGCCTGCCGCTGGCCCTTTTTTCGGGCTTGGCTACGGCTCAATCTGCGTCGATTGCCTTTGGCACCATCAAGGCGGATCCCTCGCTACCAGTCGAAGTCACATCCGACACACTTGAGGTCAACCAGACTGACGGTTCGGCGCAATTCCTGGGCAATGTTCTGGTGATCCAGGGCGTGATGCGGCTGTCTGCGGACAAGGTTATCGTATCCTACAAGCCCGAGCAAAAAGGCATTGACCAGCTTGAGGCAATTGGCAACGTCATCCTGGTCAATGGCCCCGACGCCGCCGAGGCCGAGCACGCCGAATATACCATCGACAGCGGCACCATCGTGATGAGCGGCAATGTGTTGCTTAGCCAAGGCAACAGCACGCTTGCCTCCAATCAGATGGTGGTGAACCTGAAGGATGGCACTGCCCAGATGTCAGGCCGAGTTAAAACCATTCTCAACCCCGACGGCGGCAACTGATGGCCAAGCCAAATCTCACTGTCACAACTGGGTCCTCTGGCCTCAGGATTGACAAAATTCGCAAATCCTACAGCAAGAAGGTGGTGATCCGCGATGTCAGCATGACGCTTGATCGCGGTGAAGTGGTGGCGCTGCTTGGGCCCAACGGTTCGGGCAAGACCACCAGCTTTTATGCCATCGCTGGTCTGGTGTTCCCCGAGGCAGGTACGGTCACCATCGACGGGCAGAATGTCACCACACTGCCAATGTACCGTCGCGCCCGTCTTGGCATTGGCTATCTGCCGCAGGAAATGTCGATTTTTCGTGGCTTGTCGGTCGAGGACAACATCTCGGCAGTGCTCGACATCGCTGTGCCCCACGCCCACAAACGCCGCGAGCGGCTCGAAGAACTGCTGTCGGACTTCTCAATCGAACATCTGCGCCGCGCGCCTGCACTGGCGCTGTCAGGCGGCGAACGTCGTCGGGTAGAAATCGCCCGCTGCCTAGCCGCTGACCCCAAATACTTACTACTGGACGAACCCTTTGCCGGCGTTGACCCAATCTCGGTTGGCGACATCCGCCATCTGGTCTCGGATTTGAAAAAGCGCGGCATTGGCGTATTGATCACTGACCATAACGTGCGCGAAACACTGGAAATCGTCGATCGCGCCTATATCCTGCATGACGGCCAGGTGCTGATGTCCGGCACCCCCGAAGAAGTGGTGGAAAATGAGAACGTCCGCCGCGTCTACCTTGGTGACAATTTCCGCATTTCCTAACCCTCGGATGACCACCTCAGATCGGCCAAATCACGCCGAACCCAATGATATCCTGTGAAGTTGTTTTAGGGTTTGCCATTGACTCTGCCGCCATCTTGGCATCGAATTGACGTATGGCTAAAGCTCCGTTTGACGCAATTCCGGATCAGACCTTGGAAACAAGGTCCGGTCGGATGCAACCAACGGATCGGCCTATTCCCCCATCCGAAGTTAAGTGAACCTATCGGACCCGGTCCGACTGGAACTTTGGATGTTCATACGTGAAGGAGATCACATGCGTTACCAAATCAGCGGAAAACAGATCGACATTGGCACGGCCCTGCAAACACATGTGCAGACCGAACTTGGTGAGGTGGTGGCAAAATATGCCCAGCGCCCGACTGACGCCAATGTAGTCTTTTCCCGTTCGGCGCATGAATATGTGTGCGAAGCAACCGTGCATCTTTCGACCGGGCTGACTGCCCAGGCCAAGGCGCATGAAACTGAGATCTATGCTGCGTTTGATAGCTGCCGCGAAAAAATGGAGACCCAACTTCGCCGCTATAAACGCCGCCTCAAAGACCATCACCGCGATCGCAGCGAACCGGTTGAACTTTCGGCCGCCAGCTCTTATATCCTCGCTTCGGAACAGACGCACGCGGAAGATGAGCCATCTTCGCTGCAGCCGATCATAGTGGCCGAGATGGAAACCAAGATCCCCTCTCTGTCGGTTGGCGAGGCAGTGATGCAAATGGAATTGGCTGGCGCCCCAGTGCTAATCTTCCGCCAAGAAGGACAGGATGGGCTAAATGTGGTCTATCGACGGGATGACGGTAATATCGGCTGGATCGACCCGTAAACTTAGATAACCCTAGATGCCCTTCGGGGCACTCAAGCGGAGCACAGGGCAATGCAACTTTCCAACATCCTCAAGCCAGAGGCCGTGCGGGTTATCGGCTCGGTCTCAAGCAAAAAGCGGCTGTTTCAGGAAATTGCTGATGTGGCAAACTCAGCCTATGCCCTGCAAGCCCCATCAACGGTCGAGGCTCTGCTAGATCGCGAGAGTCTCGGCCCGACTGGGGTTGGTCACGGGGTCGCCCTCCCCCACGCCCGGATCAGCGGTGTCGAGGATGTCATCGGGGTTTTTGTAATCTTGGAAAAACCACTCGACTTTGGCTCTGTCGATCGACAGCCAGTAGACATCGCATTTTCGCTGTTTGCACCCGAAGACGCCGGGGTCGAGCACCTCAAGGCATTGGCGCTGGTGTCACGAACCCTGCGCGAGCAGAGCTTTTGCACCAAACTGCGTGCCAACCCGGATGCCGCAACGCTTTACACAATCCTCACCGAAAGCCAGTCAGTCCAGGCCGCCTAAGCCTCATCCCTGATCCAGATTTCGTCTGGCCAAAATTATCCCGGAGTGAGCAGGCGTTTTGAAAACCATCCCAGGAATGGTTTTGGCTGTGAGCGGGCTGGGTCCAAGAGGGCTGGCCCCTAACGTCTTGTCTCGCCAAGTTCTCGCCAGGGCCCAAATCCAAACATCACATAATCACGATGATAAATTTTGGCGATTTTTTCTTCCAGAATTGCGTCATAAATTTCTTCCAACCCATAGGGCATATCCGCAGTGGCCACCGCCACTGCATCTGGTTCCATCCGCCCGACACGGCGCGCCAGACGCGGCAATTCATCGGCCAACTCTTCCTCGCGCAGCACCAGATCCGGAGACCCCAACTCGGCAAATCCTGACAACACCTGTGACTGGCTCGCCCAGGCCGCATCCACTCGAATGGCGGTCTGTCCTGCCAGGTTTGCGCGCAGAAACTCTAGAAACCCTTCAAACGCAGCTCGGTGGTCCGCCTTAGAGTAGCTCTGATCCGGACCACTCTTAGGGATCTGCAGTTTAAACCTCTTGCGCAGCGTCTCACGGATCCGTCGGTATTTATCTTGCCCCGCCGGTAGTATATTTTGACAAAACACCGCATGTGCCCGCGCCACAGGATGGCGCAGCACTGTAAAGCTACGGTGCCCGGGATTGCCGCGACGCCACAATCGCAATTGCTTCTGATTCATTTTGGTAAGCAACCCGTCCGCCTCAACGCGATCCAGCGCGGCCAGCCAATCAACCACTTCAGCCTCAGGGCCACCTCTGACCGGCATAAACAACAGCGGAGTGACCACCCCAGCGACATAGCCCGGAACCGAAGGCCCGCGACGGGGTTCAAAATTTGGCGTTCTGGCTAGATTGAACCGATCCATGCCCGACAGGGCGGCAGACATCTCGTCCGCATTGGCCACCTTGGCCATTACCGGAGCCGGATTTTGCCGTTTCAGGCTGCTATCCAACTCCTCTAGCGTCTCATTCACGCCCAGCCAGCGGGACAGACCGTTCATCACGTCGATGTTCTGCAGGTCTTCGTAAGCAATATAGAACGCAGTCTGGCCACTTTTTTGCAATCGGTTCAGCAGCATCACCTGAAAATCTTGCAGAGCTTCGACGTGACCTGAAAATTCGGCTCCGTCAAAATCTGCAAGCGCCTCCCGGCGGCGCGACACATTGGTCAGCTTCCACTGGCCCGTAGCTTGAGCGATTTTCCAGGACACATAGCTGTCCAGCGGGTTGCGGGTCAGGATGATCTTGCCACATCGCGGATCTTCCAGCGCAATATCCAACACCCTCGCATCATGATCATGGAAATAGCGAAATCCCCCCAGTGTGCCTGACTGCGATTTGATCTCATCAATCAGACGCCCAGGATTCTCGTCACGATCGCCTTGAGTGACGCCTAGGATCTCGGTCTTGTTGGGGTAGCCAATAAAATGCGGATTAAACGCCTCGCCATGGCAAGAGACCCCATTAAAGGCGTTCAGATTGGTCTCCAGAAAATTGGACCCCGTGCGCATTTCGGCAAAAACAACAAAATAGTCAAATTGGTCAGTCATATAGGATTATCGCACCAAATAGGGTTTACGCGGCGGTTTTGGCATGTTCACCGGCCCCTGTTCTACCGGGAAATCACCCATCAGATAGGGATGCATGCCCTGGTTCTTGAGATTCTGCAGAAACTGACCAAACCCGTCCAGATCCACCATCGTCGGAGCCTCGCCCAATCGGCGTTGATGCGACATGCCAATCTCATCCACGATGGTCTGGATCGGTTCCATCGGGGCCTCGATAAACTCGGCCATGGTCCAAATCCGCACCCGCGCCTTAGTGTGTTGAGAGCGCAGCACCTTTAGGTGTTCGCTTTCAATACGCTGCAATCGCGCCGCTTCTTTCCTCAGGTCAGCAAAATTCCGGTTCGATTTGAACAGCGGCACTGCCCAAGCGCCGGAGATCACCGACACCTGAGCATTTGGGTCACGCGCCACGATCCAATTGACGTCCTGATTGTCGCCGGGCCCGAATTGAAAACACTGACGTTCGCCACGCGTGTTCCAAATAAGGTTGGTCAGGAAGCCTTCAACATTATAATCACGGGTCTTGGCGTTATCGCTCAGTGCACCGTTGATCAACATCTGTCCATCGGCAAGTTCAGCCCGGTCCGGTGCAAACAAATGCCCATGAACGCGGGTACCAGTAGCCTGCGACAACCAAGAATCGAAATTTCCAAACAGCTCGGAAAAACCCTGGAACATAGAATAGGGGTTCGAGGTGATGCCATTTTCGGCGCCTTGCCGTGGCATCCGGCTTTGCATGTACAACCCCGGCCGACCACGGGTTCGCCGCTCTACCGCCTTGGCAAAAATACGGTCGATTTTTCCGGGGTTGGGTTCGGTCTTTTTCATCGCCCCCGCCTGATCAGTCAGGAAAGCCTGATACAGCCGCTCGGCATGTGGCCAGATTTTGCGGGCAACAAAACAATCCGACCGCCGCAACAATTGCAGGTGGTCGTCGTAGAAAATATGCGGCTTACCCTGGAAATCAAACTTTGACAGCGTCAAAGAGCGGCTTTCGATATTGCTGGAATACTGCCGCACCAGCGTTTGGTAATAGCTTTCATCCGGGATCCACACCTTGCGGAAATAGCGATCATATGCAGCCCGCTCGGGATCCTGCAAAATTGCAGACAACGTCTGTCGCGTCAGACACCACCACTGGCTGCCCATATGCGGGACCAGACCGGTGGGCACCCTGCGCTTCATCCGCAGCTTGCGTTGCAGTTCAACGTAGTGGTCAAAAAGTTGCCGGTGTTTCTTCCACGAAAACGGGAACCGCAGGGTGAACCGTTCAGCGTCCAACCCACCAACAGTCCAGGGCACATCTGCCGTGGTGGCGCTTTCGATAAAGTCGGTACGCGGCCGAGCGGCAAGATAATCAATCAGCTCCTGCACCGGTCGCAACGGCAGGCACGATCCCGAAGCCAAATAAAGGTGCCGCACATCCGCGAACTCAGCCAACATCAGCTCCGAGGCACTTTGCGAGGCAGCCACAATGCCCCAAGTGCCCCATTCACAGCGATGCCGTTGAGAGAAACGCACCAGTGGGTCATCCGCCAGCGCCGCAACAAAATCCCTATAGGACTTGAGCGACACATTGCCATCCACGTGCAACACCACCGGGCAACCGCCAGCCGTCCAGTGCCGCACCACCTGCTCGGCCCGGTCCAGTGCCGTGTGCACCAGCATGACAATGCCAACCGTGCTCATGCCCAATTTCCTTTGGACATCAGACCGAGGATCTCAAGTTGGCGCCAATTGATGTATTTCTCGCTCCATTTGCACCAGAGATCCGGTTGGCCCTGCTGGGTGTTGGCATAGGCCTTATATTCAGCAGACCCGGCGAAGTGCTGCTTGCGGGTCATTTCCTCAACTGCCTTGGCCGAAAAAGTGTCGAGGAATTTGGTATGCAGCAATGCACCGCTGGCTTTCTCGCCGCCGTCCGTCTCGTAAACCTGGTTCAAACCACGTGGCAACAGAGTGTGGGTTGAGCTGACATAGGCATACCGACGGTCCCATTTCACCAGAGGGATCTTGTTCAGCGCCGGAGCCTTTTTCGGCTGATCCGCAAAGAACACCCGCCGCCGTGGTCCGCCCTGGATCCACAGGTTGCCGTAGGTCGGGTTTTTCTTGACCGAATAATTGCCACTGTCAAACCATGGCGCGATTTCCAACGGATTTTGACCAGCATGATAGGGAACTTCGTCAATGCGCCCCTTTGGGTAAACATCAATCATCATCGCCGAGAAACTGCGAATGGCTGAATTGTCCAGCCAATCAGTCAGCGCCCGGATTGGCCGGGTGTCGCAGAACGGATAGATAAAGAACTCGTCCGGGTCGACCACCAGGACCCAATGCCCATGCGCGTATTTGCGCTTGAGGTAGTTCATCCAATCGACACCATAGGTGGCCCGCTTATAGCTGGATGTCGTATGCCACAGCGACACGTCGTCCTGACCGCGCAGATAGGCCTCGGTGCCATCCGTACTATCATTGTCCACGATTAGGAAATGATTGACGCCTAACCCACGATAGTAGTTCAGGAAATACGGCAGCCGGATCTTCTCGTTTCGCACCGTGGACACCAACAGAATATCCGCGGGCCCAATCCGGCTGGTATTGTTCTGCACCGCTCGTAATTCGTCAGATTTACGCAGCGCACGGATAATACGACGCTTACGTCGCAGTCGCATCCGATAAGAATCCCAAAGGCTCAACGTCTAGTCCAGTCACATCTCGGAGGAAGCCTGCCGGATCGTCCTGCTCCGCCCTGCCCCAATATATTAAGGTATTATGTCATGGATTTCTTTCTGGAATCAATGGATTTAGAAAGCGTTACAAGTACAGTGTGAAACTTTAAAAGTGATCCGCCCCACTGGTTGCTTGTTATCGCCTCACCACCCCGGCGCGCGCATCAGGCCCAGCGTTTCCAATTGCGCTGTACCCTGTAATTTTACCGACTGCGAATGCCACAAATCCGGCGCAGTGCTGAGCTTATCGTAGTAGTGATCAAAATCGTTTGGCGCATGAAAATGCTGTTTCCGCAGTTTTTCTATTGCCGATTTGGAAACAATCTCTGGCAGAAATTTGGTGTGTAACAGCACCCCCGATGGCGCTGTCCCGCCGGGCCCATCATAAAGCCTATTTAGCTGCGGCGGCAGCATCGAGTGGGCTGAATTGACGTAAGAATACCGCCGGTGCCATTTCACCAGCGGGATCTTATTCAAAGTCGGAGAGCGTTGTGGATCATCGCCGTAGAACACCCGCTCGCGCGCTCCACCCTGCACCCAGAGATTGCCCATCGGTTCCTGTCGCATCACCCGGTAAGGCGAAGGGTCAAACCACTGCAACACCTCACGCGGGTCTTGTCCGGGCGTATAAAAGCACTGATCCAGCGGCCCCTTGGGATAGAGGTCCAGCATCAAGGCACCGAACCCCACCTGTCCTTGACGGTCCAGCCAGCTGGTCAGGGCTTGCAGGTTATGTCTCTCATCACCGCTGTAGATCAACAACTCGTCAGCATCGACCATAAGACACCAATGCCCGTGCGCATATTTGATCTGCAGCCAGGTCAACCAATCCAAACCAAACCGTGCAGCGTGATAGCTCTGCGTTGTATGCCACAGCGAGACATCGGGCTGAGCTGTCAAATATTCACCACTGCCATCGTCGCTATCGTTGTCGACCACCAGAAACTGAGCCACACCCAGACGACGGTAGTGATCAAGGAAATATGGCAGTCGGGTAATCTCATTGCGCAGGACCACGACAGCAAGGATGTCAGCTGGGTCTATCTTGTCAGTGCGATCAACAACCGCGCGCAAATGATGTCGCGCCCGCCATGATCGCCAAAGAGCCCGCCGCCGCCGCCAACGCAAGCCATAAGCCTGACGCCAGTTTACCGGTTGCTCCAAGGGCGCGGTCACATCAGGACTCGTAGTGGCCTGATTGGTGCCAGGCCCAGGCGTCCTTGATCATGATATCCAGGGTCGAGCGAGACGGGCTCCACCCCAGCTCCAGTTCCGCGCGGGTCGATCCCGACACCAGTTTGGTGCAATCTCCGGCCCGTCGTGGGCCAAGGGTATAGGGGACTTCGCGATTGGTGACGCTGCGCGATTGGTTGATCACTTCGCGCACAGAAAATCCAGTACCGGTGCCGAGGTTGAACACCCGGCTGCCCTTGCCATCCTGCAGCCATTTCAGCCCCAGTACATGTGCATCCACCAAGTCGCAGACATGAACATAATCGCGGATACAGGTGCCGTCAGGTGTATCGTAATCAGTGCCAAATACCGTCAGCGCGTCGCGCTTTCCCTCGATAGCGTCCAGCATCAAGGGCACCAGATGGGTCTCGGGGCGATGGAATTCGCCGACCTCAGCCTCGGGGTCGGCACCGGCGACGTTGAAATAGCGAAAGATCACTGAGCGCAGCCCATATGCCGCCTCAAAATCCGTCAGGATATCTTCAACCGCACGCTTGCTGGCACCATATGCGTTCAGCGGTTGTTGCGGCGTGTTTTCATCCAACACCACATTGTCATGTTCACCGTAGGTGGCACATGTCGAGGAGAACACAAAATCGAGACAGCCTGCCGCAACCGACGCCTCGATCAAATTCAACGAGCCGCCAACGTTGTTGGCCCAATAACGTCCCGGCTGGCTCATCGCCTCGCCAACCTGGCTAAGGGCCGCGAAGTGCATCACCGCCACGGGCTGATATTTAGCAAACACCTGATCCAGTCGCGCCCGGTCAATCAGATCACCCTGCTCAAACGGGCCAAATTTCACCGCATCCTGCCAGCCAGTGATCAAATTATCATAAACGACGGGGGTAAAACCCGCCCGTTTCAATGCCTTACAGGCGTGCGAGCCAATATAGCCCGCGCCGCCTGTTACCAAAATATGTGTCACTATTCTTTGCGCCTTTTATTCCGCTGCCTTGGTAACCTGAGAAATGGAACTCAAATACCGGCTCAGGTCGTCACGCAGATCATCGCGGGCCAAAGCAAAAGCCACAGTGGCTTGCAAGAAACCCGCCTTAGAACCGCAATCAAAGCGCTGTCCACGGAAACGATAGCCATAGACTGGCACATCAGTACCAATGTCTTGAGCAATAGCGTCTGTCAGTTGAATCTCACCGCCAGCACCTGATTTTATCTTGTTCAGATTGCGCAGTACCGATGGTCCCAGGACATAACGCCCAATCACCGCTAGGTTTGAAGGTGCTTCGTCTGCTTTGGGCTTTTCCACCATGCCCTTGACCGACACCACGGATCCCATGTCTTCTTTGACGTCCAACACGCCATAATTGCTGGCCTGTTCAGGCGGCACTTCCATTGCGGCGACCATATTGCCACCGGTTTCCTGATAAGCCTCGATCATTTGCTGCAAACAAGGCGTTTCTGCTGCGATCACATCATCGGGCAGGATCACTGCAAAGGGTTCGTTAGCGATCAGCCGACGTGCACACCAGACCGCATGGCCCAATCCAAGTGCACGGTGCTGGCGAATATAAGCAATAGCACCTGAATCCATATAGGTGGACTTCAGCGTATCCAACAGCTCAGTCTTGCCCTTTTTGCGCAATTCCTGCTCCAACACAGGCGAGTGATCGAAATAATCTTCCAACGCACCTTTGCCGCGCGAAGTGACAAAAATGAATTCCTTGATCCCGGCGGCGCGTGCCTCGTCAATGGCATATTGGACCAGGGGACGGTCCACCAATGTCATGATTTCCTTGGGAACAGATTTTGTTGCTGGCAGGAAACGCGTTCCCATGCCCGCCACAGGGAAAATTGCCTTGGTCACTTTTTTACGCATATCAAACTCTCAATTTCATACTCGGATAACACGTACAATATCGTGCGCTGAATGCAGGTCTGTGCCTGCCTAGTCAAAATATAACCGCTTTGCCATCGAACCAACTACCCAAAAGGACAAATAATATACTCCAGCGTATACATGAGCCACCCTTGGATATCACGGGTATATTACGGTCAAGTTACGTCAAGTCCGCTAATCCTGACCCATCTCACGCATCATTTGCTCCAGTCGTGGCACATCTTCGGGATTATTGAGTTCCCAAAACTGCCGTCCGCGCGCTTCGACCTCAACACACAATAACGTGCGTCCATGCTCCATAAACCGCAGCTGCTCCAGCCCTTCCAGCGTTTCCAAAGGTCCGGCCTGCCAGCGCGGATAGGCGCCCAATGCTGCCGGACGATAGGCATAGACACCAACATGGTGAAACACCGGTGTTGCGTCGTCATCGCCATAGATCTTGGAGGTGAACGGCACCACTTCCTTAGAGAAATACAGCGCGTGGTGATCCTGAGTAAAAACTGCCGTGGTGCCGCCAACGCGGTCGGCTTTGCGGTCATCCAGAAACCCGTTCAATGCCCGGCCATCACAGCGCAGCACCGGAGTCGCGACCTCGGCCATGGGATCATCACGCAATCCTTTGACAAGATCCTCGACAAACCAATGTGGCGTCAGTGGCGCATCACCCTGCAGGTTCACCACGATATCAAAGCCGCCACCCAAGGTGTCAAACGCCTCCGCGCAGCGTTCGGTGCCATTGACGCAGTCAGACGAAGTCATCACCACCTCGGCACCAAACCCTTGCGCCACGGCCTGAATTTGCTCGTCATCAGTGGCTACCACCACTCGGTCCACACCGGTCACTGCAGTCGCCGCACGCCAGGATCGCTCAATCAGTGTGCGTTTCTCGCCGGTAGCCCCGGTCAATTCAACCAAAGGCTTGCCGGGATAACGGCTAGAGGCATAGCGGGCGGGGATAACGACCAGGACAGACATCAGGCTTTCTTCAACTCCACACCAGGGGCAAAGGCGATAAAGAACGGGTTCGCATAATCGTCCTTACCGTAAAGCAACGGAGTATGGTCATCAAACCGGACCACCTTGCCACCGGCACCCGACAAGACTGCGTGACCGGCAGCAGTATCCCATTCCATGGTCCGACCCACGCGTGGGTAAATGTCGGCCTCACCCGTTGCCACCAGACAAAACTTCAGCGACGAGCCCGCGCTTTTGCTGTCTTTCACTTTGTATTTATTGATGTAGTCATCAGTGGCCTGATCGCGGTGCGATTTACTGGCCACCACCATCAAAGCGGCATTGTCACTGTCAGCCACCCGAATCGGACTTACTGAACCGATGGTTGCTGAATCAAACGGACCAGCCTCTTCGACCGTCGTGCCGTCCGCCAGAGTATAGAACATCCGCTGCTTGGCGGGAGCATAAACCACGCCACGGGTTGGCACACCTTTTTCCACTAGCGCAATATTGACGGTAAAGTCACCGCGGCGGTGGATGAATTCCTTGGTGCCATCCAGCGGGTCGACAATCAGAAAGGTGTCACCTTTGATTTTGTGCGAATCTGACTGTTCTTCAGTCACCAGCAACATTTCTGGGAACGCGGCCCGCAGCCCAGCCGAAATCAGCGCATCTGCCGCCTCGTCCGCTACAGTCACCGGACTATCATCCGACTTCTGCTTCACTTCGAAATCATCTGAATTATAGATCTCCATGATCTTGTCGCCAGCCTCGATGGCCAGCTGACGGATCACGGGTATAAGAGCATCATAAATCACTAAAAAACTCCACCATACGGGATTTGTTGAAAATACACGTTTGCCCCCTTATGATAGCGCAGCAACGGAACAGCAAGATATCCGTGCTAGTATTGAGCAGAGTTTCAGGTCCGCAGGTATCATGTTTCAACAACGCACACAGCCGACATCCTTTTCAGGTATCCTCACAATGTCCGAGGTGGTGTTTCATTCTATCGTGCGCAGCGTGCGATCCAAGCACAACAATGCTTTTATAGCGCTTGGGTTGAACTTGTTGCAAAGCCTACTGATGGTTGCTGTTTTTTATGTGATGTTCTCAGTACTAAATCTGAGAGGGTCAGCTGTTCGCGGTGACTTTATGCTTTATGTAATGTCCGGTATATTCCTGTTCATTATGCATACTAAGACAGTAGGCGCAGTCGCCGGTGCCGAAGGTCCGAGCAGCGCAATGATGCAGCACGCCCCGATGAATACAATGGTTGCAATTTTGTCAGCGGCTCTGGGGGCGTTGTATATTCAGGTGTTGTCGCTGTTCATCATCCTGCTGCTCTATCATGTGGCTGTTACACCGGTGCATATAGAAGAGCCAGTTCCTGCCTTTGGCATGTTGCTGTTGGCATGGATCAGTGGCGTGGGTGTGGGATTGATTCTGCTGGTATTAAAACCTTGGGCACCCAATTTAGTTACCATTTTCACCACCATCTATCAGCGCGCTAATATGATAGCATCGGGCAAAATGTTTCTCGCCAATACCCTGCCAAGCTTCATGCTGTCGATGTTCGACTGGAACCCACTGTTTCATTGTATTGATCAGGCACGTGGATACGTTTTCATCAATTACAACCCACACAACAGCAACTGGGAATATCCCGCTTGGGTGGCACTGGTGCTGATCGTAATTGGCCTAATGGGCGAGTTTTATACCCGTCAACATGCCTCGGCCAGTTGGAGTGCGCGGCAATGATTCGACTTTTTCTATACTTCGCAGTCAGCTGCCTGTTTGCGATACCAATTTCCGCGCAGGAGTACCCAGCCCTACACAATGTAGTGGGGGTGGCCGGCAATGATGTGCTCAACATTCGGCAATCGCCCAATGCATCTTCGCCGATAGTGGGCTCCCTCGGCCCGTACCAAACCGGTATTGAAATCGTTACAAGCGAGCAGTCTGGAAAATGGGGACTGGTAAATATGAACGAGTCCTCGGGCTGGGTTTCGCTTCGCTTCATGGCCCGAGCGCCACAGGGGTATTGGCTGGACTTGGAACAAAATCTTTCCTGCTCAGGAACTGAGCCCTTTTGGTCCCTCTCGCAAGGCAGCAATCACGTTTTTTTTGACTTGAATGGTCAGGAAACGGCTTATTCCCTACGGGCCATGGGAAGGTCCGCCAATAACATAGGAAGAGCTGGCTTTACCACTGTGACCTCAGCGGTCGATCGGTCCACTATCAGCGGATTCATAGCGGCCCAATCCTGCAGTGACGGCATGTCCGACCGGCAGTACGGTATTTCCATCGATTTGATGCTTCAAAAGAGCATTGGGTTGAAGATGTTATCCGGTTGCTGCTCGCTGCAACACTGACTTTAAGCGCCCTGCCAGCGGTTCAGTAGCCAATACCATTGATCCGGGTGCTCTCGAATACGCGCTGACAGACTGTCGTTAAACGCTTGCGTCATGGTCTCGGCATCGCTGTGGTCAATCGGTGCTTCGTAATCCACCTCAAAATCGCCACCATCGCCGATGCGAGTACCAAAAGCAGGCACCATCGGCAGGTCATATTTCAATGCCAGCTGAGCCGCAGCCAGCGAGGTCAGCGCCGGATGGCCCAGAAACGGCAGCTTCGCTCCGTCAGGGTGTTTCTCGTCCAGCAGAATGGCAACCACACCACCAGAACGCAAATGTCGCACCAGCGTCTTGGTTCCGACCCGTCCGGTTTCCATAATCGGCAACCCACCGGCTTCGATCCCGGCTAACAAGCGGCGCTGATAATGTCGATTGCTCTGACGGCGATACACTGCGCCAACCTCAATGCCGCGCGCCTTTAGCGAGGCCCGTACGGCCTCCCACTGGCCAAAGTGGCCGGACACGATAATGGCACCTTTGCCAGCCGCCTGCGCGGCCTCAATCGCGGCCAGACCCGACCCTGAGACATGAAAATGATCCTGTCGGGTATGAAATTCGGCGTTGTGGTAGATTTCAAACAGGGTCTGCCCCATGTTCTGCCCCATGCGACGCCGCAAACAGTTGCGCTCGTGCCGGGTCATCTCGGGGAAAACACGCTTTACCTCGCGGTTAAACCGGCGCCGCGCAATCGGGAACCAGCGCATCACTCCGCCAACGGCCCGACCCAGCGCAGCCGACCGCGTTTCAAACGAGCGCCATCGCGACACAGTCAGCAAAGACCAGAGAGGGACATATCTGACATGTTGCCAGGCGTATCTAACAGGGCGTGTAATCATGCCGCTTATATGGGCAGTTTTCAAACTTTCGCCAAGTGCCCGATTGGCAAATTTTCGCCACATGAGGTTCTCAGGTCACCACTCTCAACGTCAGATTGATTCGCCCCCCTTTGGGGAGCAACCGAGAGGATCTAAATCGGATCCTGTCCACCCCGTGATAGGTCAACCTTGCCTCGCCTCCCATCACCACAACATCGCCCGAGCTCAGCCAGAGAGATTCTGTCTTGCCGCCCCGGCTTTGATTACCCATGCGAAACAACCCGTCGTCCCCTAGGGAAATCGACACCACTGGATAAGAAAAATCCGCCTCGTCCTTGTCCTGATGCAGCCCCATCCGGGCGTCTTCGCCGTAATAGTTCAACAAACAACACTCAGGTTGGCGATCTACCCCTGTTAGATCCCGCCAAATTGCCAGCACATCATCCGGAATTGCGGGCCAATCCTGCCCTTTAGGGTGGGTCTCTGCATACCGATATCCAGAGGCATCCGAGTACCAACCAAACATCCCGGCCGAGGTCATTCGAACCGACATCTGTGCGCCCCCAGGCACGCTGGGCGAAAACAACGGGGCAGCTTTCAACACAGGCCGCAACGCCTCTATCAGCGCCCGCTGGCGCGCGACATCTAGGTAACTTTTGTGAATTTCAAACCCGCGTTGGCGCAGCATGACCATCGTCATTCATCCGTTCTTAACCAACCCCATCCAAAAAACCGCATGGATTCGCATAATCCGGTGCCATGTGACGGTTGCAGGGGTCATTTCCGCTCCCTATATACGCCGGGACGCACAATGGTGTAGGCCATTGCGCACATGAATCGGGGTCTGGATGCCGAAACGGGTTCTGACCTCGGGTAATCGCCTTATTGAGTAAAGGGATCGAATAGAATGAGCAAAGTAATCGGAATTGACCTGGGTACCACCAACTCTTGTGTGGCTATCATGGACGGATCGCAGCCTCGCGTGATTGAAAACGCCGAAGGCGCCCGGACAACCCCCTCGATCGTTGCGTTCACCGACGACGAGCGTCTGGTTGGCCAGCCTGCAAAACGCCAGGCCGTAACCAATCCGGAAAACACAGTATTTGGCGTTAAACGCCTGATTGGCCGCCGCAACACTGACGCAGCCGTCACAAAAGACAAGAAAATGGTTCCGTTTTCCATTGTCGATGGCGGCAACGGCGACGCATGGGTTGAAGCCAAAGGCGAAAAATATTCGCCTTCGCAAATTTCTGCCTTCACCCTGGGCAAGATGAAAGAAACTGCCGAGAGCTATCTTGGTGAAGAAGTGACACAGGCGGTTATCACCGTTCCTGCTTACTTTAACGACGCTCAGCGTCAGGCCACCAAAGACGCCGGCAAAATCGCTGGTCTCGAAGTTCTGCGTATCATCAACGAGCCGACCGCGGCTGCGTTGGCCTATGGCATGGACAAAGAAGAAACCCAGACCATCGCAGTTTATGACCTTGGTGGTGGTACTTTTGATGTAACCATCCTGGAAATCGACGACGGTCTTTTCGAAGTTAAGTCCACCAATGGTGACACCTTCCTGGGTGGCGAAGACTTTGACATGCGCATCGTCAACTACCTGGCAGACCAGTTCAAAAAGGAACACGGCGTCGACCTGTCCAAGGACAAGATGGCTCTGCAACGTCTGAAAGAAGCAGCTGAAAAAGCCAAGATCGAACTGTCTTCGGCTTCGCAGACTGAAATCAACCAGCCGTTCATCTCGATGGGCAAAGACGGTGCACCATTGCACATGGTGCTGAAACTGACCCGCGCCAAGCTGGAAAGCCTGGTCAGCGACCTGATCAAAGCCTCTCTGAAGCCTTGTGCTGCTGCGCTGAAAGACGCTGGCCTGTCCGCCAGCGACATCGACGAAGTTGTTCTGGTTGGTGGTATGACACGCATGCCACGCGTCACCGAGGAAGTCAGCAAGTTCTTTGGCAAAGAGCCTCACAAGGGTGTGAATCCGGACGAAGTTGTTGCTATGGGCGCCGCCATTCAGGCCGGTGTTCTGCAGGGCGATGTCAAAGACGTTGTACTGCTTGACGTAACACCACTGTCACTGGGTATCGAAACTCTGGGTGGCGTGTTCACCCGTCTGATCGACCGTAACACCACCATCCCGACTAAAAAGTCGCAGGTGTTCTCGACCGCTGAAGACAACCAAAACGCTGTAACCATCCGGGTATTCCAGGGTGAGCGTGAAATGGCTGCGGACAACAAGATCCTTGGTCAGTTCAACCTTGAAAGCATCCCGCCGGCACCACGTGGTCTGCCACAGATCGAAGTGACCTTTGACATCGACGCCAACGGCATCGTGTCGGTAGGCGCCAAAGACAAGGGCACCGGCAAAGAGCAACAGGTCACCATCCAAGCATCGGGTGGCTTGTCTGACTCCGACATCGAACAGATGGTACAGGACGCCGAAGAGAACGCTGAAGCGGATAAAGAGCGTCGCGAGCTGATCGAAGCCAAGAACCAGGCCGAGAGCCTCATCCACTCGACCGAGAAGTCGATGGAAGAGCATGTCGACAAGGTGGACCCAACCACCATCGAAGCGATCGAACTGGCCATTGTTGCGCTGAAAGACGAGATCGACACTGACAACGCCGAGAAGATCAAATCCGGCATTCAGAACGTCACCGAAGCGGCGATGAAACTGGGCGAGGCGATCTACAAAGCGGCAGCAGCAGAAGAAGGCGACGAGCCTACTCCGGCTGATGGCCCGATTGACGATGACATTGTCGATGCCGAGTTCGAAGATCTGGACGACGACAAACGCGCCTAAACGGCAAATTTAGGCCAAGGCGGGCCGGTCCGATTTCAGGGCCGGCCCACCTTCGTTGAGACAGAAGGAATATACCGATGTCCAAGCGTGACTATTACGACGTACTCGGCGTGGCCAAAGGGGCCTCTGCTGACGAAATCAAAAAGGGTTTTCGTACGAAAGCCAAAGAACTGCACCCCGACCGGAACCAAGACAATCCGGACGCTGAATCACAGTTCAAAGAGGCCAACGAGGCTTATGACGTCCTAAAGGACGGCGAAAAGAAAGCTGCCTATGACCGTTTTGGTCACGCTGCCTTTGAAAACGGCATGGGTGGCAACGGTGGCGCCCGTCCGGGTCAGGGCTTTGGCGGCGGCGGTGGGGACTTCTCCTCGGCCTTCTCAGACGTGTTTGATGATTTGTTTGGCGACTTCATGGGTGGTCAGCGCGGTGCCGGAGGCGGCGGTGGCCGTCGTGCCGCACGTGGGGCTGATCTGCGTTATAATCTGCGCGTCACCCTCGAAGAATCCTTTGCCGGTCTGCAGAAAACCATCAACGTTCCAACCGCAGTCAGCTGTACCTCGTGCGAGGGGACAGGTGCCGAGGGCGGCGTTGAGCCAACCACATGTCCAACATGTTCCGGCATGGGCAAAGTTCGCGCCCAACAGGGTTTCTTTACCGTTGAACGTGGCTGTCCAACCTGTTCGGGTCTGGGCCAGGTCATCAAGAACCCCTGCAAAAGCTGCGGTGGTCATGGTCGGGTCGAAAAAGACCGTGCCCTGTCGGTCAACATCCCAGCAGGCGTTGAAACTGGCACCCGCATTCGCCTGTCTGGCGAAGGTGAGGCTGGCGTGCGTGGCGGCCCTCCCGGTGATCTCTACATCTTCGTCGAGATGTCACCGCACAAGCTGTTCGAGCGCGATGGCCAGAACCTTTACTGCCGCGTCCCTGTAAGCATGGCCAAGGCTTCGCTTGGTGGCGCAATCGAGGTACCAACCATCGACGGTGGACGTGGCCGGGTGCAAATCCCCGAAGGCAGCCAGTCCGGCCGCCAAATGCGTCTGCGTGCCAAGGGTATGCCAGCCCTGCGCGGTGGCGGCCCCGGTGATATGTTTATCGAACTGGCAGTAGAAACCCCGGTGAACCTGACTTCGCGGCAAAAAGAGCTGATGCGCGAGTTTGAGGACCTCTCCGAGGACACCACCAACCCGGAATCCGGCAGCTTCTTTTCTTCGGTAAAGAGCTTTTGGGATTCGATGAAAAGCTGATCTCACCTCTTTAATGAAGATCAACAAAGGGCGTCACCGTATTGGTAGACGCCCTTTTTGCGTTCAATACGACACAACGGTGGGCCCTGCACGATCACACCATTAACACTTTATCAACCATAACGAGAGCACCATGTCGCCATGGTTCAGCGCGACACCTTTCAGGACGCGTCACCGTCGTTGTTTCAAGGCAGTGACGAGGCACTCCCAGAAGTGCTCCCAAAAGGACGCTTGCCTTCGTACATCCAAGATCACCGCGCCCGGCTGCGCGAACGCTTCACGCTGGGCGGAGCAACTGCGATGCCCGACTATGAATTGCTAGAACTGGTGCTGTTCCGCTCGATCCCGCGCCGCGATGTCAAACCCTTGGCCCGCGCGTTGCTGACCAAATTTCAGGACTTCAATCGGGTGATCACCGCCCCACCAGAGCGCTTGGAGGAGGTAAAAGGCATCGGCGCGGCGGTAATCACTGATCTCA
>Ga0209395_1002076_pt1 | contig 26973 bp, 19 predicted proteins | sample GOMGulsemesocosm_3_FD_184635 | JGI IMG/M metagenome (GOLD analysis project Ga0209395, IMG submission 184635) | Methane-oxidizing microbial communities from mesocosms in the Gulf of Mexico - GOM9D Gulf of Mexico (SPAdes) (version 2) | ecosystem: Environmental > Aquatic > Marine > Cold seeps... | reverse complement strand
GAACAACTCCTATCTCACCTAAATATTTATTGGCTAAAGTCAGTTGTAGCGCTAAGCCAATTAACATACCACAACCAGCAGCTATAAAACCGTAATGCCAGTTAACTTCTTCGCCCAAATAACCAACGATTAATGGTGATAAAAATGCACCGGTATTGATACCCATGTAAAAAATGGTAAAGGCAGCATCACGACGGTGATCACCGTCTTCGTATAAATCACCTACTAAACTTGATACGTTAGCTTTAAATAAGCCGTTACCACAACAGATCATGAATAAGCCGATATAGAAAACGGTCTCTTCACTACCGACGATCATCGATTTTGGAATGCCTAAAGTGAAATAGCCTAATGAAAATAGTATGCCACCATATATAATCGCTTTTCGTTGACCAATATAATTATCAGCTAACCAGCCACCAATCATCGGTGTTAAATATACAGCCATGGTAAAAGTACCGTAAAGGCCCAAAGCATCGCCCGTAGTCCAACCAAATCCACCGTCTTGAACCGTTGCTACCAAATAAAGCACCAGCAGTGCTCGCATGCCATAATAACCAAAACGTTCCCACATCTCAGTGCCAAAAAGAAGGAATAATCCCTTCGGGTGGCCAAATAAAGTACCTGCATTAGGTCTAGTCATGTTGTATTCCTTTTATTATAAATCAAGCCGATAACTATTCAGTTTTTGTTTTAAGTTGACATATTATTGTTAAAAAATATTATCACTGGCTTGATATGAAGCATTAACTGCGTAATTTCAGGGAGAAGTTATACCTTTGCTAGCGTTTAAAGGCAAGTAATTTGCATGATTGCGTATGGTAGCCATGAATATTTCACTAAGGCATTCTAGTTTCATTAAACCAAAGTATTAACAATAACTTTACCCATTTGTAGGATAGTCATTAATCTTTTTTTGTTACTTAGACAAAGGAATAAATAAAATGAGAAATTAAATCTAGCGATATTTATCTAGTTTTTGTTTGTTATTCAATAGTAATATATAGGTACTTTCAAATTTTAAATTTTAGCTTTGACGGGTACAACCCTATTTAAGTTATAAAAAAACATCTAAAAAGTGCTAATTAAAGGAATATTCATGACAAATAAAATAAGAAAAGCTGTGATCCCCGTTGCAGGTTTAGGAACACGTATGTTACCTGCAACAAAAGCGATTCCAAAAGAAATGCTTCCTGTTGTTGATAAGCCGATGATCCAATACATAGTTAATGAATGTGTGGCCGCGGGGATTAAAGAAATAGTATTAGTGACCCACTCATCAAAAAATGCCATTGAAAATCATTTTGATAAATCTTTTGAATTAGAAACAACGTTAGAGCAACGAGTAAAACGTCAATTATTAGATGAGATTCAAGCGATCTGCCCAAAAGACGTCACTATTTTACACGTACGCCAAGGCGAAGCAAAAGGTCTAGGTCATGCGGTGTTAAAAGCACGGCCTATTATTGGCAATGAGCCTTTTGTTGTTGTTTTACCTGATGTTATTTTAGATGATGCTTCTGCAAACTTAAAAACTGAAAATTTAGCCGCAATGTTGACACGTTATGAAGAAGTTGGTGGTTATAGCCAAATAATGGTTGAACCAGTGCCGATGGAACAAGTCAGTAGTTATGGCGTAGTTGATTGTGCAGGGCAAGATATAGTCCCAGGTGAATCAAAACCAATGAGCGCTATTGTAGAAAAACCTTCCATTGAAGATGCACCGTCAAATTTAGCTGTTGTTGGTCGTTATGTACTTTCTGAAAAAATTTGGGAGCTATTAAAATTAACACCGCCGGGGGCGGGCGATGAAATACAACTAACTGATGCAATTGCCATGTTAATGGAAAAAGAAACTGTAGAAGCTTTTCATATGACCGGTAAGTCTCATGACTGTGGCTCTAAACTGGGATATATGAAAGCTAATGTAGAATATGGTTTACGTCACCCAGGTTTAGCTGCAGATTTTAAAGAATATTTAACAGAACTCTTGAAATAATTTCTATTTAGCTGTTGTTTACAATTACTTCAGTTTATTGTTAATTAATGCTGTAAGTTTAATTATTCTTTATCGTTGACGTTGGGAAAATATGGACATTCATAAAATAAGTGAGTTGGCTCAACAACAAAAGAGCCGCTCTATTATTGGTTTATTTAGTGATAGGGAGAGAGCCGATAAGTATTCAATATCAGCTGCCGAACTTTATCTTGATTATTCTAAGCAAAATATTAACGATAATGAACTAACTACATTATTTCAGTGGGCTAATGAACAAAAGTTGTCACAAAAAATATCGTCTTTATTTGCTGGTAACAAAATTAATGGTAGTCATATAAATAATACAGAAGGTCGTCAGGTACTACATAGTATTCTACGTGCCCCTGAATCAGTCCAACACCAGATTTTAGGTAGTGATTCTTCAGAAGTCGTCAATACAGATAAAAAAATGGCAGCTATTGTTGCTAGTATTAATGATGGCACCCTTCTTTCTGCATCGAATAAAAAATATACGGATGTTTTAGCTATCGGTATAGGTGGTTCTTTCTATGGCATTAAAGTTGCCCTATCAGCACTTAAGTCTTATCAAAAAAGTGGGCTGAATGTTCATGTTTTGGCTAATGTTGATGGCGGCGCAGTGCAGGAAAAATTGCAACTATTATCGGTAGAAACAACACTGGTGGTTGTTATTTCTAAAACGTTTACCACACAAGAGACACTACTTAATGCTCAGGCCGTAAAAGAGTGGATGTCAATCGCTACAAATCACAATGATATTATGGCAAAGCAGTGGTATGCAGTGAGCACAAACATTACTAAAGCCACACAATTTGGTATTGACGAAAATAATATACTACCGATGTGGGATTGGGTCGGGGGACGATTCTCGCTGTGGTCGGCGGTTGGATTACCTCTTGCATTAGCTATTGGTAATGATAATTACGCCCGTTTAAAAGCTGGTGCATATCAAATGGATGAGCACTTTAAGAATACCCCTTTAGATAATAATATGCCGGTTATCATGGCATTGATTGGTATTTGGAATCGTAACGGATTGCAATGTCCAAGTTTAGCTATTTTACCGTATAACCATGCATTACGAGCATTACCTGGCTATTTACAGCAAACGGATATGGAAAGTAACGGTAAATCTGTCAGCAATGATGGTGAAAAATTATTTTGGCATACGGCGCCCGTTGTCTTTGGTCAAGAAGGAACTAATGGTCAACATGCTTTTATGCAGCTGATGCACCAAAGTGACGATATTATTCCGACGGATTTTATTATTGCTTTGCAAGGTACAAGTCAATATACGCAACATCATGATGTTTTGGTGGCTAATTGTTTGGCACAAAGTGAAGCCTTGATGCAGGGAAAAACGTTACAGCAAGCTCAAAGTGAATTGGTAGAACAAGGTTTGACTACAGAGCAAGTTGATAAGTTAGCCTGCCACAAAACAATGAAAGGGAATACTCCAAGCAATACTATATTAATGGAGGAATTATCCCCCGAATCGTTAGGCGCTTTATTAGCGCTATATGAGCATAAAATTTTTGTGCAAGGTATTATGTGGAAAGTAAACTCTTTTGACCAATGGGGCGTGGAGTTAGGGAAAGCGCTAGGTCAACAAATCATAAATGTTATGCAAGGTCATGATAATGACAATTTATCGGCATCGTCTCTAACTCTTATCAAAAAATTTAAAAATCAGTCAATTTTATAAGCACGTTATAACCTTGGCTTTATATATTCTAATTTCATCTAATGAATAGCTTTCTTATATAGAAAAAATAATTAGGTTGTGCCATCATGGTACAACTTAGTTTTCATGAAAATTAGTATTATCCCAATGAATTTAACTCATTTACAAAAATTAGAAGCTGAATCAATTCATATTATGCGTGAAGTAGCCGCAGAATTTGATAATCCTGTGATGCTTTATTCTGTAGGTAAAGACTCTGCCGTTTTACTTCACCTAGCACGAAAAGCTTTTGCACCAGGAAAAATTCCTTTTCCATTATTACATGTTGATACCAATTGGAAATTCAAAGAAATGATTGAATTTCGCGATCAAATGGCTACAGAGTATGGTTTTGAACTATTGGTTCATAAAAATCAAGAAGGTATTGATATGGACATCAATCCTTTTGTACATGGTAGTGCAAAACATACCGATGTCATGAAAACGCAAGGATTGAAACAAGCGCTTGATAAATATGGTTTTGATGCTGCCTTTGGTGGCGCACGTCGCGATGAAGAAAAATCCCGCGCAAAAGAACGTATTTACTCTTTTAGAGATAAAAATCATCGTTGGGATCCAAAAAGTCAGCGTCCAGAGTTATGGAATATATATAACGGTAAGGTAAATAAGGGCGAAAGTATTCGTGTATTTCCTTTATCAAATTGGACTGAACTTGATATTTGGCAATACATCTATCTTGAAAGTATTAAGATTGTACCGCTTTATTTAGCTGAAAAACGTCCTGTTGTAGAGCGTGATGGTACATTAATCATGGTTGATGATGAACGAATGCCTATAGAAGAAGGTGAAGAAGTACAGATGAAGTCTGTACGCTTTCGTACATTGGGATGCTACCCATTAACAGGTGCTGTTGAATCCGAAGCTGCTACATTACCTGAAATTATTCAAGAGATGCTATTAACAAAAACATCCGAGCGGCAAGGTCGTGTTATTGATAACGACTCTTCTGGCTCTATGGAAAAGAAAAAGATGGAAGGTTACTTTTAGACGTTTTTGGTGACTGAAAAAGTCACTCTAAATAGAGCTATTTGACAAAGAAGAAATAGCGACAAATACATTAAAGAATAATTTTAATAAAATTTTAAAGTGATTTTGTGACCTAGGTATTTCATACGAATGTTATTAAATCACGTAAGGAAAAATGATGAGTCATCAAGCAGACTTAATAGAAAGTGATATTCAAGCTTATTTAAAGCAACATGAAAATAAAGAGTTAATCCGCTGTTTTACTTGTGGCAGTGTTGATGATGGAAAAAGCACCTTAATTGGACGCTTATTACATGACTCTAAAATGATTTTTGAAGATCAGTTGGCTGCGATTGAAAAAGACAGTAAAAAATCAGGCACTACCGGTGAAACTGTTGACTTAGCTTTACTCGTCGATGGCTTACAATCTGAACGAGAGCAAGGCATTACTATCGATGTTGCCTATCGTTATTTCGCTACAGATAAACGTAAGTTTATTATTGCAGACACCCCAGGTCATGAACAATATACACGAAACATGGCGACAGGTGCTTCAACGTGTGATTTGGCTATTATTTTGATTGATGCGCGTTATGGCGTACAAGTACAAACCAAGAGACATTCATTTATTTGTTCATTATTGGGCATTAAACATGTTCTTGTTGCTGTTAATAAAATGGATTTGGTTGATTATTCTCAAGAACGTTATCAGGCTATTAAAAAGGAATATCGTGAATTCACAGAATCACTGACATTTGATGATGTTCGTTTTATCCCAATCTCAGCATTAAATGGTGATAATGTTGTTGATGAAAGCGCTAATATGCCTTGGTATCCAGGGGCAACTATGATGAAGTTGCTTAATACTATTAAAGTCGATGAGACGAATGATTTTACTGAGTTTAGGTATCAGGTGCAGTATGTTAATCGGCCTAATCTTGATTTTAGAGGTTTTGCGGGAACGGTTGCTTCAGGTCATGTTAGAGTTGGCGATAATATTGTTGCCTTACCCTCAGGTAAAGAGAGTACGGTTAAAGCGATTGTAACTTTTGATGGTGACATTGAGCGTGCTGATAAAGACATGGCGGTAACGTTAACCTTAGATAGTGAAATAGATATCAGTCGTGGTGAGATGATTGTTAAAAAAGGCAGTCTTCCGACATCGGCAAAAGAATTTAATACAACTGTCGTTTGGATGCATGAAGATGAATTAGAAACAGGCCGTGAATACTATATCAAACACGGTAGTAAAATGACGACAGGGCATGCTCTAAACGTTAGTCATCGCATTGATGTGAATACCATGGAAAAACATGATGTATCTCAACTGGCGTTAAATGAAATTGGTAGCGTTGACTTTGAAGTAGCCGAAGCTTTGCATTTTGATACTTATGCAAATAACAACGCGACCGGTGCATTTATCATTATCGATCGTCTGAGTAATATCACGGTAGGTGCAGGTATGATAAACCATGTTATTGATGAAAAGTCACAACATGCCTATTCTGAGTTTGAATTAGAGTTCAATGCATTAGTTTGTAAACATTTCCCTCATTGGGGTGCTAGAGAATTAAATAAATTAAAATAATCAAGCAAGAAACAGGACGTACTTGATGGTAATTATGCAGTGGTTGATGGTTGTTATTTTTATAACAACCTTTGCTGGCTTGTTAAAATACCAACAAGTACCAGAGCGAGTTTTTGCTGGCGCCATGCTAACGTGCTTAGCTGTTTCTTTTGTTTCTTATCAAGACATTCTTACTAACGCTGTTAACCCAGGTTTAGTTACATTAATCCTATTGGTTTTATGCTCATTCGCTATTGAGCGGACAAGTGTATTGCGCCGTTTATCTGCAAATATGATCAATGGCTCAAAAACTAAGTCTACATTTAAAATCTTAGTTAGTACCGCGTTGTCTTCAGCATTAATGAGTAATACGGCTGTTGTTGCTGCGCTCATTGCGACAATCAAAAATAATACTTTAATTAATCCCGGTAAATTGCTCATTCCACTTTCTTTTGCTGCGATTTTAGGTGGTACATTAACCTTGGTAGGAACATCAACTAATCTGATCGTCAATAGTTTGTTAATTGAGCAAGGTCAACCGAGTCTTGGCTTTTTTGATTTTACTTTCGTTGGTCTTGCCGCTTTATTTATCTGTCTTATCGTTATCTTTCTCACGATGAAAAATCTACCAGACATGTCGATTTCTCGTTTAGCGACAAATGAATATCTATTGGAAGCTGAAGTTGCTGCAGGCTCTAACTTAATTGACAAAAACATCGAAGAAAATGGTTTACGTAATCTCGACTCCCTATTTTTAGTTGAAGTGGTGCGCTGTGGACGACTAATCTCTCCTGTTTCTCCTGATGAAGTTTTACAAGCTAGTGATCGGCTTATATTTACCGGTGATATTTCTAAAGTACTCACTTTGCAGCAATTTGATGGTTTAACTTTATTCGCTGAACAAGATGGTTTGTTGCGAGATAATTTAACCGAAGTATTAATAAAACCAGACTCTGCGGTGATTGGTAAAAGTTTAAAAACGGCAGGTTTTCGGGCGAGATTTGACTCTGCGGTTGTTGCCATTCGTCGTGAGGGGGGAACACTTTCTGGAAAGTTAGGTGATATTATTATTCAATCAGGCGATTTTTTAGTGCTTGCCGTGGGTAATGACTTTAGTTCTCGAACTAATTTATCTAAGAATTTTTTTATTCTTTCAGGTCATAAACCCGACAATATGTTGTCAGGTTGGCGTGATTCTCTCACTGTCTTTGGTTTTGTTTTTACAATTGTTATTTCAGCGTTAACAGAAATTACTTTGCTAAAAAGTTTAATGTTTTATTTAGCCTTACTTATTTTTTGTGGTTGTTTAACTGTTAATGAAATTAAAAGACGTTTTCCATTAGAAATATGGATGATCGTCTTAGGTGCTTTAACGTTAGCAAAAGCTTTAGATACCAGTGGTGTTACTAGTGTGATTGCTACGAATATTGAAGCCATATTACATGGTGAAAGTGTTTACGTTGCACTTGTTTTGATCTTTGTAATTACTTTAATACTTACAGAAATGATAACCAACAGTGCCGCGGCAGCTTTGATATTTCCTATAGCATATAGCATTGCTTTGGGTTTAGGCGTAAATCCATTACCATTTGTAATGGCAGTAGCCTTTGCGGCAAGTGGTAGTTTTATGAGCCCATATGGCTATCAAACCAATGTTATGGTTTATAATGCGGGTAATTATAAATTCACTGACTTTGTTAAATTTGGCTTACCTGTTTCATTAACGTATAGCATTATCGTATTGATAATGCTGCCGATTGTATTTCCTTTTTAAGATTTTATTAATTAATTCACTTGGTATTATTGCGTAAAGAATATTGTTGGCTTTTTATAGATACTCATTAATAACAAATTGCATGTAGAGAACAAAATGAAAACTGAAAATACGGTTTGGCATGAACAACATATTAATAAGCAGCAACGTTCATCATTAAAAAACCAAAGGCCCTGCTTGTTATGGTACACAGGCTTAAGTGGCTCAGGTAAATCAACAGTCGCCAATGCGGTTGATGCCTTATTATTTGAGCGAGGCTGTCATAGCTATTTGCTAGATGGTGACAATGTTCGACATGGGTTAAATGGTGATTTAGGATTTAGTGATAATGAACGTATAGAAAATATACGTCGTATCAGCGAAGTTGCTAAATTGTTTGTTGATTCGGGGTTGATCGTTTCCACTGCTTTTATTTCTCCATTTGCGGGTGATAGAGAAGTTGCTAGCCTTATGCTTGAACAAGGAGAATTCATTGAAGTGTATATTGATACTCCAATTGCTGTTTGTGAGCAGCGTGACCCTAAAGGTTTATATCAAAAAGCACGGGCAGGTGAGATCAAAGATTTTACGGGGATAGATTCTGGTTATGATGTACCGAAATCACCAGCGATTCACGTAAAAACTGCTGATCAATCAATTCAGCAATGCGCACAACAAATTGTTGAACATCTTATTGAAAATGAATTTATTCAAAAATAAATATTACAAAAACAACACGTAGGTTTAACTTATGCACTTTGATGTATTTAATGGTGATGCTGATGGCATTATTGCACTTATTCAACTCCGTTTAGCTGATCCTAAAGATGCCAAGTTAATAACGGGGATTAAACGAGATATCGACTTACTTAAACAGGTTGATAAAGCGTTGGCTGATACCGTCACTGTGCTTGATATTTCTTTAGAAAAAAACAATGCAGCGCTGATAAATCTATTAGAAAATAATGTAAATGTCTTTTATGTAGACCATCACCGTTCTGGTGATATTCCTCAATCAGATAACTTAACCACACTTATTAATACCGACGCCAATACTTGTACTAGTTTATTAGTTAATAAACATCTCAATAATAAATATGCATATTGGGCTGTTGCAGCCGCATTTGGCGATAACATGACGCAATCAGCAACTAAGCTTGCCGAGGATGTTGGTTTATCCTCGGAACAACAAGAATATTTAAAATCTTTAGGTATTTACATCAATTATAATGGTTATGGACGCAGTATTGATGAATTGCATTTTCACCCCGCAAGACTATATGAATTATTGCTCAATTATGAAGATCCACTAGCACTACTTACAGAAAAGAATTCTGTATTTTATCAGCTTGAAAAAGCTTATAAAGAAGATATGACAAAAGCCGAGTCTGCTACGATTATAGCTGAGAATGAACAATGCAAAATTGTCTGTTTAGCTGATGAACCTTGGGCGAGAAGAGTTAGTGGTGTATTTGGTAATGAACTGGCTAATCAATCCCCCGATAAAGCCCATGCGGTATTAACGATTAATGGCGATGACACATATACGGTAAGTGTGCGTGCCCCGTTGAATAATAAACAAGGTGCTGATGAAATCTGTATACAGTTCCCTACGGGGGGCGGACGTACGGGAGCTGCCGGTATAAATAAGTTGCCTGCAAAGATGTTAGAACAGTTTATAGATACTGTGTCACAATACTACATATAGCAATAACTACTAAAAATAACAGGGAACAGCAATGAGCTTACTAATCACTGGTGGAACGGGATACATTGGTAGTCATACCGTTGTAGAATTACTTAATCTACATAAAAATATTGTTATTGTTGATAACTTATCTAATTCATCGACTCTCGTTTTAGATAGAGTTACCGAAATAACAGGTAAAACAGTTACTTTCATCCAAGCTGATATTTGTGATGAAACGGCGCTTAATACCGTATTTGAACAACATGAAATCGAAGCTGTTATTCATTTTGCTGGCTTAAAGTCCGTTGGCGAGTCAAACGAAATACCTTTAAATTATTATCATAATAATGTTTCGGGCTCTATTACGCTTTTTAAAGTAATGGCTAAACATGGCGTGAAAAATTTAGTTTTTAGCTCTTCAGCGACTGTTTATGGTGAAAATAACCTAGCACCGTTAGATGAAACGATGCCAACATCGGCGATAAATCCATATGGTCAGACCAAGTTAATGGTTGAGAATATTTTATTTGATTTAGCTAAAAGTGATGATGAATGGTCAATTGCTTGTCTACGTTATTTCAATCCCATAGGCGCTCATCATTCAGGTTTAATTGGTGAAAATCCAAATGGTATTCCCAATAACCTCTTACCTTACGTTGCTCAAGTTGCCGTTGGTCGTTTACCACAATTACAAGTTTTTGGAGATGACTATGATACCCAAGATGGTACAGGTGTGAGAGATTATATTCATGTGGTTGATCTGGCAATAGGGCATGTTAAAGCGTTAGAAAGTTTAGTGAAAATTAACGGATGTCAGCCAATAAACATTGGCACAGGGAACGGCACATCAGTACTCGAAATTGTAAACTCTTTTAAAGCGATTAGTGGCAGGGATATCCCTTACGCCATTGTACCTAGGCGCGCTGGTGATATTGCTACTGTATATGCGGATGCAACGTTAGCTAATAAACTACTAGGTTGGCAAGCTGAACGAAATTTGCATACCATGATTGAAGATACTTGGCGTTGGCAATCAAGAAACCCGAATGGTTTTGAAAATCATTAATATAAAAAACATTTATTAAACGAAGGAGCTTTTGGCTCCTTTTTATGTTCAGGATGAACGGTATGTCACGATCACATGGATGTGAAAGAGTGAGGATGTTCAGGATGAACGGTCAGTTTTTTAGTTCCAGACAAAAGCGAAGTACCTGTATCCGTGCAGGCAATGTCACGATCACAGGGCCGCTCATTGGCCTCCATGCCATTGCGGCATTAGTGCTTCCATGCACGTCATGTGAAAGAGTGAGGATGTTCAGGCCATTCTTAGGCTCCTGCCTCCATGGCATTAGTGTTTCCAAGCACGTCGATGAAAGGTCAGCTTTTTAGTTCCAGACAAAAGCGAAGTACCTGTATCCGTGCAGGCAATGTCACGATAACAGGGCCGCTCATTGGCCTCCATGCACGTCATGTGAAAGAGTGAGGATGCTGAGAATGAACGGTCGGCTCTTTAGTTCCAGACAAAAACTAAGTACTTGCCTCCATGCAAGAAGTGTAAAACTCACATGGCCGCTTATTTGTATTGATGCATCGATACTATTGCCGTCTTAGTGCTTCCATACACGCCATGTGCAAAAATAGACTTTAAAGGGGCCTATAATAGCAAAGTACAAGATTAGAAATAGTGTTGAATGATTAACTTGTTATTTGCGACTGTTCATCAGCCCAAGAAAGAGCATCATTATAATATTCAATAGCTTTTTCTTTATCAAGAGCAAGTGATTCGATTAATCCTGATGCATCATCCCATTGAGCATGTTCAATATAGACAACTAATTTAATTAAATCAGCCATGTTTCCCTTGCGAGTAATTAAGGTGTCTTTTATTTCTTGAGCTAATGGAAGTTTGGCTAAAATACTTTCTATTTCTTCATCCAAAATAGCATCAATCAATGATAATAGACCTGTGAGAAAAGCAATTGAAGTATCAAGTGGTGATTTAACATCTTGTGCGGCAAGTTCACAAAATTTAGCACGCGACATCGCTGAATTGATAAGCTCTGATGGTTTGTCAGGATTGACGTTTGCAGCAAACATTAAGCCTAAAAACCGCTTAAGCTCAGTTGCACCCAAAATAACGATCGCTTGTTTAATCGTCGATATTTCACTGCGGCGTCTAAATATCGGAGAATTAGCATACCTGAACAATTTATACGATAAAGTGACGTCACGTTCAAAAACGGAGGTGATACTATTAAGATCTAAATCTGGTTTAGATGTTTCATATAACAACTCAGCCATTGCCATCTGTGAGGGTGATAAGCTCCTTGTTTTTACCATTTCAGGTTTAGAAAAGAAGAAACCCTGGAATAATTCACAGCCAAGCGCTACAGCTTGATCGTACTCTTGATATGTCTCAACTTTTTCCGCAAGTAACTTTATATGAGGATAGTTTTTAATTGAGTCTTTAATTTCTTTAATTTCACTTAAGCTTGATGATTGCCAGTCAATCTTAATTATTTTGATATAAGGATAAAAGTGCATCCAAACTTTTTGATGTTCATAATCATCAAGAGCTAGGGTATAACCTTTTTCATGTAAACCTTTACACAGGGCGAGTAGTTTTTTCCCTGGTTTTACTGTTTCCAAAATTTCAACAACAACTTCATCCGTCGTTAGCATTTCAGGGTAACCTTTATTCAAAGTTTCTAAAGTGAAATTTATAAATGCAGGTTTGTTACTGGTAAACTCCGATATTCCCATATTAAACTGGCTTGCTTCGATCATTTTGGAGGTAGCGGCATCACCATCTATATTGGGGAAAACATTATCTATGCTATCGCGAAATAATAACTCATAAGCATATAAGTTTTTATCTCGGTCTAATATCGGTTGTCGAGCGGCATAAAAATACATATATTCTCTAAGACCTTATTTATTATTCTAGTATCTATCTTTAGATATAAATAAACTATACACGTTGAGTTTAATTTTTTCCTAGAACGATGAGGATTAATATCAATTAAGTATTAATCCTTCTTATCTATGCATCAATATATTGGAAGTAATAATATATTTCATTAATTATTTAACTTAAATTAACCAAAATGGAGCTTAATATATGAGTTTATCTATTTTGTAACACTCACTTAACATTAAGGCCATTTTATTTACTTTTCCAATTTGGTGGTTAGTGTTTTTCTGGAAGATTGATCTGTGTGTTTATCATGGCAAATATGCATATAGTTAAATGATCAGAAATTCATATCTTCGTATTTCCATTAAATTTCTTTTTTTATTGTATTTGGGTAAATAAAACAGCGTACAGGTTTTGTTACCTCGACTAAGCCTCAATAGCCAAATTTATGGAAGAAATCTTATTTTCGAACATTTTGGTAGTACAAGTGAGCAATAATTTATTTAGATGGGATTTATGTTATCTTATGAGAAAATTATAATAAGATATTTTAACTGTTTTATATTGTTAAATTTAATAAAGATAAAAAACATATTTGGCCGTTAGATATTAAAATTACATGGAGAACACCTTGGAATTTGGTACCCTTTTTTCTTTAGCAATATATTTTATAGTGATGTTAGGTATAGGACTTTATGCCTACAAAAAATCAACGAGTGATGTCTCGGGATATATGTTGGGAGGACGTAGTTTAAGTCCTGCTGTTGCCGCTTTATCTGCAGGTGCATCTGATATGAGTGGCTGGATGTTAATGGGCCTACCAGGAGCAATGTATATTACAGGCATAAGTAGTCTGTGGATTGCTATTGGACTTGTTATTGGTGCATTTTTGAATTACTTAATTGTTGCTCCTCGTTTAAGAACTTATACTGAACTCGCAAATGATTCTATTACTTTACCCGATTTTTTTGAAAATCGATTTGCTGATAAATCACATTTATTAAGATTGATTTCTTCACTAGTTATTATTGTCTTTTTTACGCTTTATACGTCTTCAGGCATTGTTGCTGGCGGTAAGTTATTCGAAAGTTCATTTGGACTTAATTATGAAGTGGGTTTATACGTAACCGCAGGCGTAGTGGTCGCTTATACTTTATTTGGCGGTTTCTTAGCGGTAAGCCTTACTGACTTTGTCCAAGGCTGTATTATGTTTGTAGCCTTGGTTTTAGTTCCCGTTGTGGTTATTAATGATGTGGGAGGTGTTACAGCATTACACAATAGTATTAATGCTATTAACCCTGATTTGTTAGATATGTTCACTGGTGTTAGTTTGCTAAGTATTTTGTCAGCAATGGCATGGGGACTTGGTTATTTTGGTCAACCACATATTATCGTCCGTTTTATGGCTATTCGCTCTGTGAAAGATATGCCAGTGGCTAGAAGAATAGGCATGAGTTGGATGATTGTTTCGATTTGTGGCGCTATGGCGACAGGATTTGCTGGCATTGCATATGTGGCGAAGACGGGGATCGTACTGGATGATCCTGAAACCATTTTTATTTTATTATCGCAGATCTTATTTCATCCTTTAGTTGCAGGTTTTTTATTAGCGGCAATTCTTGCTGCAATAATGAGCACTATTTCTTCGCAGTTATTAGTGACTTCTAGTTCACTTACTGGCGATTTTTATCAAGCCTTTTTAAATAAAGAGGCGACAGATAAGCAATTGGTTTTTGTTGGTAGAGTTTCAGTGTTTATAGTCGCTATGGTTGCCATTTTATTGGCATACGATCGAGAAAGTTCAATTTTGAGCTTAGTGAGTAATGCTTGGGCTGGGTTTGGCGCCGCATTTGGACCTGTTGTTATTTTAAGTTTATATTGGCGTAAAATGAATCGTAACGGTGCATTAGCTGGGATGTTAACGGGGGCTGGTACTGTGCTTTTTTGGATCTATGCTCCACTGACAATTAATGGTCAATCGTTAAGTTCGACTATGTACGAAATTGTACCAGGGTTTATCTTATCAACAATTGCTATTCTCATTGTTAGCCATTTAACAACAACGCATGATGATAGTATTGAAGAAACTTTTAATAGGGTTATTGAGTTGCATAATTAGGTAGCAATAATTTTTATTAAGCAAAAAGGTCACTATCAGTGACCTTTTTTATTGAAGTAAGAGTTTTTTAGTTTGTTGTCTTTATATTGACCAACGAACATTTTTTTCAATATTATCTTGCCATTGTTGCAAAGATTCAGCTTTATCACCAATGACAATAATATTGGCATCTTTATATTTCAGTGATTTTCCTTTAAGTTGATTTTCTGCAAAATTAGCTATAAATTCAAGTTCATTATTTTGAGGAATAATAAAGACAGTCACTGGGCTCGACTTCCCGTGAAAAACAAGATGAAGGCTTTTCATACCGTCGAATCGACAATAATTGGCAGCAATAAGTTCACCCAACTCTTGTTCAAAACTACCGCTAAATGCTGCCATCTTTTGGTTTAAAGACGCAAGAGTCACCTTTGCTTCATCATTATTTGAAAAGTACTTTGCTTCATGGTTAACATGCGCTAACGCATAATCACCTATATTCGAATATGCCGTAGAGACTTGCATAAAATTAATGGTCAAACCCACTGCAAAAGCGACAGACGCAGCAAGTGCTAGATGGATACGGGTTTTCTTTTTCTTTTGTTGATGAGTCGCCATGGTTTGACGTAATATCAACTTATTATATAGATCATCAGGAACAGGTATTTGCATAGCCTGAGATATTTTAGCATCGAGTGTTTCAATCTCCTGAGCAAATTTCTTTTTTGTCGGATCAGCATTCATTGCCTCAATGATAGCATCATCGCTTGTCTGAGGATCTGCATAAATACTTTTTCTAAATTGCAAATCATCCATTGTAACTACCTCGTGCTAATGGTTCTTCATCTAGAGAATCTTTCAATTGGTTTCTCGCTCTAAATAATCTTGTCATAACCGTATTTTTATTCAGTGATAATAAATTAGCAATTTCTTCACCGCTAAACCCACCAAGAACTTGTAAAACCAAAGGTTCACGATACTCTTCGGGTAACTGAGCTATTTTCTCTCTTAACCAGTGGTTTTCAATTTCTTGCTCAGTACTTGTAGATAAATTGTCGGTGATTGCTGCTTCTTCATATTCACTCATATCAAAACGTTTACGTTCGAATCTTCGTGCATTTTCACGTCTTAGGATAGTGATCAGCCATGACTTTGCTGCTTTCTCATCTTTTAAAGAATCAAGAGCACGCCAAGCGCGTAAAAATGTTTCCTGCACTAAATCTTCAGCAACGTGTTTATCATGACATAACCAATAGGCATATCGATATAAATCGCCGTGAAGAGCTTTAACGAGTGCTTCGTATCTAATTTGTTTAGTCGCCATGTTGTAAGAGACCTGTGAGCTATCAGATTTATTTCCAATTATTTTTTTTATCATAAAATAAGTTATTGCAGCTTAGTTAATTGAATGAAAACAATATAAATTCACAAATTAAGTCTTGTATGAAGACTACTTTTTTGAGGAGCGTGATGTACATCGTACTATCTTATGATAGTACGATTAAATAACTTTAGGTTTAATTTTTAGGGATTTAAGACTAAATGTTGCTCATTTAAAGCCACAGTGTTTTTATTAATTGCTGTCATTGCTTTTAATAACGATTCACCTTGCCAATCACTATGATTCTTAGCGTAATAACATTGTTGTAATTCGTTAATTGCGATAGTGAAAGCAGCATCGTTTATAAAGTGAATAGCTTGGTTGAGCGTGAAAGCTTTATTATCAGCTTGTAAGGTATTTACCCATGGTGTTATTAGTTTTAAAGCATCTGAGCCGTTGTTCTTTTTGCAAGCTGCCATTAATGATAAATAAGCATTTGTTGTGTCTTTTGATGATTGTATTATGGGCTTCACTTTTTTATTTCGTTTTGCGCTGATAAACCAAGCCAAAGAAGTTATCAACCATAAAGATAAGAATAACCATGTTAGCCAATAATTATGGCTGACTATAATCTTTTCAGTTTTTACTTCTTCAATACTGTCATCTTTTGTAGAAATATCATCGTCCAAGGGGGCTGTTTCCGTTGGCTCATCTAAATTTGGTAATACCTCTATTGTTTGAGCTGGAATTACCGCTTCTTGGTATTTATTAGTGACAGTATTCCACCATGGAATGACAATTTTTGGTAATTGATAACTGCCTGGTTTACTGGCTACTAAAGCAAAGTTTCTTACTTTTTGACTAACAAGTTGGTTATTGTTCATACCAGTATGTAACTCAGCTTGATCTGGATATACTTTTAAGCCCTTGGGCATTTCCATTTCAATTTTAGGTAATTGTTCTTCGGAAAGACCTGCTGCTGTCAATGTTATTGTGCGAGTAATGGGCTCCCCAACTGTGAAAGACTCTTTATTTGGTAGCCATTCTTGATGAATTGCCAATAGCTCACTCGGTAACCAAACGCCTTGGTAGTTGTCGGCAATAGGGTTAACTGTTAGTGCTATTTCATCACCAATTACTGATACGGGTTTACTTTCTGCAAAACTTAAAAAGTTAGATCTCCTTGTTGATGGCATCATTATTTCGCCAGAAAAAACAGGGGATTGTAAAATAAAGTTACCACTTTGTTGAGGATTTATCGCATAAATTCGCTCTATAACACGGTAGCGACGACCATTAATGATAGTGTCGCTTTCTTTGTCCTTGCCAATTTGGGTAACGTTAGCCTGTTCAAGTGTTGGCTCTGTTAAACTTCCACGTTTTAACTCTGCTGAAAAGTGTAATTTAACTGTTAGTGTTACTTGTTGCTGAACATAAACATTAGTTGATGAAATATCAGTAGTAATAAAGATATCTTGTTGCTTGGTGGTACTTGTGTCGCTTGCAGCGACAACAGATAAATGAATAGGTTGGCTTTTTACACCTTCCACGGTAAAAGCCGGAATTGTTATATTACCTTCTCGGCGAGGAATAAGTACGGTTGTCCATGTCGTAGTACGCGTAGTCTTAAAGTTGATCATACTTGTTTGTGAGCTAACTGAAGTACGGCCTACAATGAAGTCTTGCAGTAATGCTGACGTATCTAATGCATTAGTATTTACATCATCGTCAGCAATAACTTGTAAAACTATAGACTCTTTAGCCATTACCGGGTTTTTATCAATACTGGCAGTGACTTGGTTAAGTGCAAATACTGCATGAGTAAATAATAATCCCAAGCAAAATAACGTTATTCTTACCACTTTTTATTTACTCCTATACTGCCTCTATTTTGGCGGCGCTTTTGATATTCCAACTGCATTTTATTTCGTAATAACAAATAAGGGTCATCGGTGACTTTATTCAATAATTGCTGGTGTTTTTGTTCTGTTTCTTTTGCAAGCTCTTCTGCAGCTAGTTTGGCTTGAGCACTTTGCTGAGGATCCTCATTATCTTTGTTTTCTTTAGCTTGTTGTGCTTTTTTCTGCTCGGCTTCTTTTTGTTCTTGTTCTTTCTTTTTTTGTTCTTCGGGGGTTAATTGTTGATCTTTTTTATTTTCTTGTTCTGAGTCTTGTTTGGACTGTTGATCGTCTTGAGGTGAATTTTTATCTTGTTTCTCGTTCTCCTTTCCTTGCTGATCGTCGCTTTTTTGCTCATCACCTTGTTGATCATTTTTTTGCTGTTCGCCATCTTGTTGCTGATCTTTATTTTTATCCTGATCTTGTTCTTTGTCTTTATTACTTTCATCGCCTTTTTTATCTTGCTCTGACTCTTGCTGCTTCTTCATTTGTTCAAGTAATTCTTTGTTGGCCTTTGCATCAACAAGCTCAGGATTTTTGGCTAATGCCTCGTCGTAGGCCTTTATGGCATCATCCAATTGCTGTAATTGCGCTAAGGCATTACCTTGATTATATAATGCTTGTGCGCTGTCACTTTTTTGGAAAGCCTCTAAGGCTTGTTGGTAATCTCCTGCTTTGTAATGAGCACTACCTTGCCATAGAGGGTCTTTGAATTGTTCTGCGGCTTGTGTATATGATTCTTGGTTATATTTTTCTTGCGCTTGCTGATCATTGGTTTTCCATAAGTCTTGCCAAATATCAGCATTTGCACGTTCAACAGGAGTTAGTAGCATAAATAAAGGTAAAATAGCGAGTAACCGTCCTCTGCGGAAATAAACAAGCACGAGAGGTAATACAATTAATAATAAATAGGGGCCAGCTTCTTGCCATTGATCACCAGTGTTCGTGGTTTCATGTTGAGCTTCTTCATCTTTATTGTTATTTACATTGATAGAGTGTTTTAACAGTGTTTCGATATCGTCAGCATCATTATTGATACGGGTATATTTTCCTCTACCTCGACTTGCAACTCCTTTTAGATAATTTTCAGTTAGTTGAGGAATAACGATTGCACCGTTATTATCTTTCATCAGTTCCCCATTGGTGAGCTTGATTGGAGCTCCCATTTTAGTACCAATACCAAGAATATTTAAGCGGTGCGGATGTTCCCTAGACCATTCAGTAATATCCTGAATATCTTCATTATCAATACCATCTGTAAACCAATAAATATCACCATCGACGTGCCCTGCATTGGTTAACATTTCGTTGGCCACCGTTAACGCCGATAGCGGGTTGCTGCCAAGCTCAGGCATTAAGTCAGGAGACAGAGAAGGCAACAATAATTTTATATTATTGATGTCATCTGTTAATGGACTTATAACAAATGCATCGCCAGCATAAGCAATTAGCCCCATCTCTCCTTCATTAAGGTTATCCAATAAATCGATAGCTTTAAAACGAGCACGGGTCAGTCGGTTAGGGGATAAATCGGTGGCGTACATGGAATATGACATATCCATAATTAATACCGAACCACGCGTCAATTGATAGACTGGTTGTGGTAGTTTTTGCCAACTAGGACCCGCCAATGCAATGATGGATAATAAACCAATAATGAAGGGCAATGTCAAAGAAAGCTTTTGTACAGATTGGCTATTGTCGATCAATACTTTTGACAAATGCTTAGGTAATAGTTGCTGCCAGCCTGATTGGGCAAGTCGATACTTTTTTAACAATATTATTGCAAGTATCAGTGCTGCCAATGCGATTAACCATAAGGGACGAATAAAATGAAAATCTGTCATATTATTTTTGTTTACCAAATAGGTTATTTGGCATTGTTATTTTAACCAAATAAATAAAACAAAGAATGAGTGCCAAAGCGAGTGGCCAGTGAAATAATGCTGTTAATGGGCGCATCTGTTTGTGCTCTTGTTCAACAGGCTCCAATTGGTCAAGTAACTGGTATATTTGTGTTAAATCATCACTGCTTTTTGCACGAAAATAATGACCACCTGTTTCCGTGGCTAATCGTTGTAACGACTCTTCGTCTAGTTCACTGGATGGGTTTACGCGCCGCGAACCAAATAATGACTTTTGTATCATTACATCAGCGCCAATACCAACCGAATATATGGTGATATCTTTAGCGATAGCTAATTCAAGCGCTTGGTCTGGTGTGATTTTTCCAGCGGTATTTTGTCCATCTGTTAGCAATAGCAAAACGCGATTAGATTGTTTTTTCTTGTTAAAGCGTTTAACGGCAAGTGCGATCGCATCACCAATGGCTGTTTGTTTGCCTACTAACCCTAATACAGTTTCATCGAGCATTTGTTGTACGGTTTTTCGATCAAAGGTCATTGGCGTCTGCATATAGGCATCATCACCAAATAATATAAGTCCTAGGCGATCTCCTGTACGCCTTTCAATGAAATCACCGAGTAAAACTTTAAGCATATCAAGCCTATTCATAGTGCGGCCATTAAGTGACATGTCTTCAACTTGCATACTGCCAGAGAGATCCACCGCAATCATCATTTCACGACCTTGGGTTGGAATATTTATCGCATCTCCTAGCCATTGTGGGCGACTTGTGGCGACAACTAGCAACGTCCACAATAATACCAATAACAGTAGAGATACTTTTTTATTATTATTACTGATTTGATTATTTGACATGCCTGGAATTAGCGTTGGCATTTTTAGAGGTGCTGCTTCAGATTGATTTTTAGCAGGTAGCCAATAAACTAAAAGAGGCAAGGGGAGTGCAAGTAATAGCCATGGCCATTCAAAATTTATCATGCGGCTATTCCTGATTTAATCGGGCCATTTTTGTCTATTTTCATACTTTTATTTTGAGGAGGAAGCGCTTGTTTTAACCATAATAATGCCGCCTGTTGAAATTTTGTATCAAGTGGTAACTGGTTATTGGTTTTCGATTTTTTTTGATATAGCGTATCAAAGCTTTCTGTGCTCATGATTGCAAAGTCATTGCGGTGTTTGTCTGGTAATGCGCTGATCAGAAATTCTTTAAATTGAAGACCATACAAACTGGCAATATGATCACGTGGAAAGTATTGGATTGCGGCCCACTTCAGCACAGAGATAGTTGTATGATTGTCTACGGGGTTATTTTGTAGTTGCCTAATTGCTTGTTGTTGGTATCTTTTTTGTCGTCTAGAACGTTTCACTCGTTTTATGATAAAGACGACTGTAGCTATGATTATGAGTACCAATAACCACCATCCAAATGATAGTGGGTAATTATTGATTTGTTCCGGTAGATGAATATCTTTAAGTTGGGCTAACGGCTCCATGAAGTGACTCCATTTTTAAGCTGAGTTTCCAAAGTTTCGCCTGAAGAAAAATTTAAAATACGTGCCCCCGCTTTGCTTAAAAGTTCTTCTTTCTTTTTATTAATACGTGCGGCTTGCTCGCTATAGCGAATGGCTATATTGTCGTCACCTAACGTAAATTGCTGCCTTTCATCGCCATCCGTTACAGCAACACTAATTTTTCTCTCACTATCGGGTAAATCATGTTCGAGTGGGTCGGTAATTAAGCAGACTACCAATTCACAATGACGAGTGATATTGGCTAGGTGTCGAATTGACTCAGGAGTTAGGTGAAAACCATCGGTGATCAGATAAACCAAACTACCAGGTTTAGCCAATTGACGAATACGACCGCAATTCTCTTCAAAAGAATTCATATTTTGAGTCTGTTCTTCATCCGTTAAACCATTTTGACTTTGCATTGATTTGTGATGAATTTTAGAGAGGATATGTAGGTAATGTAATACCCCTTGTAAGCGGCTTCTTGGTTTTAATTCTGCATGACTATGCTGGTTAAACACAATACCACCGACACGATCGCCGCGAGATTTTGCATGCCAAGCTACTAAAGATGCAAGATGAGCTGCCTGCACAGATTTAAAGAGTAGCTGACTTCCAAAGAGCATGTTTTCGCTAAGATCTGTAGCAATAAGTACCGGCCGTTCAACTTCTTCTTTAAATAATTTTGTATGGGTTTTACCCGTACGAGCGGTTACTCGCCAGTCAATAGCGCGAATGTCATCACCATTTTGGTAATGACGAACTTCATCAAACTCCATACCTCGACCCTTCGTTCGAGCTAAGTAGTTGCCAGACATTTTACTGTGTAAATTTTTTGCAGCAGCTAGGTTAATGAGCGATGTTTTACTTTGGTATTGAATTAATTCTTCAATCGTTAATTCAATACCATTACTTAAAACATCAGCCAATACTTTATTTGTATCTTGCTGGGCAATTTTTTGTTTTTTGGAACTAAACCACATGTTTTTTAATTTCTAGGTTTTAGGCAACAGCCACTAAGCTTAATAAATGATCAAGTAATTGATTTGTGGTGATCCCTTCGGCTTCCGCCTGGTAAGTCAATAATAATCGATGACGTAAAACATTATGAAATACTGCTTGTACATCTTCAGGGCTAACAAAGTCACGATTATTTAACCATGCACGTGCTCGTGCGCAACGATCTAATGCAATTGTTGCTCTAGGGCTTGCGCCAAATGCTAGCCATAGCTTTAATTTATCATCATATTTCTCAGGAGAGCGGGTTGCCATGATTAAGTCAACAATATACTTTTCAATGGCTGGAGCCATATGAATTTTCATCACTTCATCGCGAGCCGCAAAAATGTCTTTTTGAGAAATAACACCAATGACCTTTTTAGCCTCTTTAAGTGCTTCACCACGGTTAAGTTTTAATATCGCTAATTCACTTATCGCATCAGGGTAATCAATCTCCAAATGCATTAAAAATCTATCCAATTGTGCTTCAGGAAGTGGATATGTGCCTTCTTGCTCGATTGGATTTTGTGTGGCCATAACCAGAAATAGCTCAGGTAATGGATATGTTTTACGGCCAACGGTAATTTGTCCTTCGCCCATTGCTTCTAATAATGCTGATTGTACTTTAGCAGGAGCTCGATTAATTTCATCAGCAAGTACTAAATTACGAAACAATGGCCCAGGTTGGAAAACAAAAGTTCCATCTTCAGGACGATAGATATCAGTACCTGTTAAATCTGCCGGCAATAAATCAGGAGTAAATTGTACACGATGAAAATCAGCTTCAAGGCCTTCAGCAAGAGAATTAACTGCTCTCGTTTTTGCTAATCCTGGAGGGCCCTCTACAATTAAATGGCCGTTCGCTAAAAGAGCAATCAGTAAGTTTTCAACTAAGGCTGGTTGCCCAATGATTTGTTCAGATAAATGTTCTTTTAGGGATGAAAAATGTTCAATGGCCATGTTAACTCTATTTTTATTAGTCTTTTGTATTTTAAGGACTGAATTTCTATAATTAATTCGCTTGGATATATATATGGTTAACTAAAAATAAATCAAGCGCTAGCGGTATTTTGTAAGCAATATTTTCTCATTTATTCTCTAACTATTGAAAATTTTATTTTTATCGTTAGAATAAGTTATAAATATTTAGTGGTCAGACCTCTTGTTTGTGCACTTAAAAAGAAAAATAGCCAATTAGGAAACAAAATGACAAAAATCAAGTTAGCAACATCAAGTGGAGAACGAATTGCTGTTGTCGCGGGTTTACGTACACCATTTGCAAAGCAAGCTACGGCTTTTCATGGCGTACCGGCGGTAGACCTAGGAAAAATGGTCGTCAATGAGCTATTACAAAAGCACGATGTAGACCCTACTATCATTGATCAACTTGTATTTGGTCAAGTTGTTCAAATGCCTGAAGCACCTAATATCGCGAGAGAAATTGTTTTAGGTACTGGCATGAATGTACATACTGATGCTTATAGTGTTTCTCGAGCATGTGCCACTAGTTTTCAATCAACAGTTAATATTGCAGAGTCAATTATGACGGGAATGATTGATGTTGGCATTGCTGGTGGAGCTGATTCCTCTTCAGTAGCGCCTATTGGTGTTTCAAAGAAATTTGCTCGCACTTTGCTAGATTTGAGTAAAACAAAAACGTTAGGACAGAAAATTTCGTTGATCCGCAAGTTAGGTTTTAAAGATATTTTACCTGTTGCGCCAGCCGTTGCTGAATATTCAACGGGTATTTCTATGGGACAAACCGCTGAGCAAATGGCAAAAACATATCATATATCTCGCCAGGATCAAGATGCCTTAGCACACCGTTCTCATACTTTGGCTACACAAAGTTGGCAGGAAGGTAAATTGGCTGGCGAAGTTATGACGGCTCATGCGGAGCCTTTTAAGTCTTTTATTGATAAAGATAATTGTATTCGTGAAAATTCAGAATTAGCGAGTTACGCAAAATTACGACCGGTATTCGATCGTAAACATGGCTCAGTAACAGCGGCAACAAGTACGCCGTTGACCGATGGAGCTGCTGCAATTTTATTGATGCGTGAAGGACGAGCGAAAGAGCTGGGTTATAAACCGTTGGGATATATTAAAAGCTATGGTTTTGCGGCTATTGATGTTTGGCAAGATATGTTAATGGGACCAAGTCATGCCACTCCAATTGCATTAGCGCGAGCTGGCATGGAGCTTAAAGATTTAGATTTGATTGAAATGCATGAAGCATTTGCTGCACAAGCGTTAGCGAATATGAAAATGTTTGCCAGTGAAAAATTCGCTAGAGAACATTTAGGGCGAAATAATGCGATAGGTGAAATTGACATGGATAAATTCAATGTCATGGGCGGATCACTTGCTTATGGACATCCTTTTGCTGCGACAGGTGCGCGTTTGATAGTGCAAACACTCAATGAATTAAATCGCAGAGGTGGTGGTACAGGACTAACAACTGCATGCGCAGCAGGTGGCTTAGGCGCAGCAATGATAGTGGAGACAGACTAATGAATGAAGTAGAAGAAATGAAAAGTACAGATAACGCTTTTACGTTAATACGCCAAGAAAGTTGTGTTGCACACCTAGTCATGGATGTTGTTGGCGATGCAATGAATACACTTAAAGCGGAATTTATTGAACAAATTACACAAGTCATAACTGAAATAAAAGCGGACAAAGATATTTGTGGCTTGATCGTACTTAGTGGTAAAAAAAATTCATTTGTCGCTGGTGCGGACATTAGTATGATTGCTAACTGTCAAAGCGCAGAAGAAGCAACAGCTTTATCGAGACAAGGGCAAATGATCTTTGATCAATTGGCTTCATTACCGATTCCTGTTGTTGCCGCTATTCACGGTCCTTGTTTAGGTGGCGGTTTAGAGTTGGCAATGGCATGTCATGCTCGTATTTGTAGCGATAGCATTATAACAACACTTGGCTTACCGGAAGTGCAACTAGGACTCTTACCTGGTGGCGGTGGAACACAACGTTTACCTAAACTTGTTGGCATTCAGAAATCTCTAGATATGATGTTAACAGGTAAACAACTACGACCAAAACAAGCTTTAAAAGCGGGTTTAGTTAATGATGTTGTGCCGCAGAGCATATTAATTAAAGCAGCTGAAGCAATGGCGCTATCGGGGGAAATTAAAATAAATAAGCGTCAATTAACGTTTATGGATAAGTTATTAGAAGGTAATGGAATAGGTCGAAAATTATTGTTTAGTCAAGCCATTAAAACTGTCAATGCAAAGACAAAAGGAAACTATCCAGCGCCTTTAAAAATTATTAACTGTATTCAAATGGGCGTTGAGCAGTCATCAGCAAAAGGTTATCAAACAGAAGCGAATCACTTTGGAGAGTTAGCATTAAGTGAAGAGTCTAAACAATTACGCCAGATTTTTTTCGCTACCACCGAAATGAAAAAAGAACATGGTGTGGCTAATATTAAACCTAAATCACTGTTAAAAGCGGGAGTATTAGGTGGTGGTTTGATGGGCGGAGGTATTGCGTTTGTTACGGCGACTAAAGCAAAAATGCCAGTTCGCATAAAAGATATTTCACATCAAGGTATAAGCCACGCACTTAAATATGGCTACGACTTACTGAATAAAAAAGTTAAACGTCGTTTTATGCGTAATAGTGAAATGCAACAACAATTATCTTTAATAACAGGCACTGTTGATTATAGTGGTTTTGATGATGTGGATATCGTCGTTGAGGCGGTATATGAGGATTTAACCCTTAAACAGAAAATGGTTTCTGAAGTTGAACTGCACTGTAAAGAAACAACCATTTTTGCTAGTAATACTTCAAGTTTACCTATTGGTCAAATTGCGGGTAATGCGAAAAGACCTGAAAATGTTATAGGTTTACACTACTTTTCACCTGTAGATAAAATGCCGTTGGCAGAAATAATTGCTCACGAGAAAACATCTGAGCAAACTATATCCACTACAGTTGAATTTGCGAAGAAACAAGGAAAGACACCTATTGTTGTGGCGGATAAGGCAGGCTTTTATGTTAATCGTATTTTAGCTCCTTATATGAATGAAGCCGCTTTAATGCTTTTAGAGGGAGTGTCCATTGAAAATATCGATAAAGCTTTAGTTAACTTTGGCTTCCCTGTTGGGCCGGTGCAATTGCTTGATGAAGTAGGTATTGATGTTGGTGCCAAAATAGGACCTATATTACAAGCTGAGCTTGGTGAAAGGTTTGCTGCACCTGCAGCCTTTGATAAATTATTGGCCGATGATCGTTTAGGTAAAAAAGCAAATAAAGGCTTTTATCTATATGGTAAAAACGTGAAAAAGAAAACTGTTGATGAAAGCGTTTATACCGTTTTAGGTATTCAGAAACAAAATAAATTATCGGAAAATATAATTGCACAGCGCTGTGTTTATATGATGCTCAATGAAGCGGTTAGATGCTTAGATGAAGGGATTATTCGTAGCGCTAGAGACGGTGATATCGGTGCCATTTTTGGTATTGGTTTTCCTCCATTTCTCGGTGGACCATTTCAGTATATCGATAAATTAGGTGCTGTTAATATTGTTACGCAATTAAATCAGTGGGCAGTACAATATGGTGAACGTTTTAAACCTTGTGATGTTTTATTAA
>Ga0209395_1002075_pt1 | contig 26977 bp, 27 predicted proteins | sample GOMGulsemesocosm_3_FD_184635 | JGI IMG/M metagenome (GOLD analysis project Ga0209395, IMG submission 184635) | Methane-oxidizing microbial communities from mesocosms in the Gulf of Mexico - GOM9D Gulf of Mexico (SPAdes) (version 2) | ecosystem: Environmental > Aquatic > Marine > Cold seeps... | reverse complement strand
TGTACCGTTTCTTTTGGAATTGAAACACAACTTGTAATAAAAACTGTAATTAATATAAATTGAAGTGTTTTTTTCATAATTGAAGGATGTTAATTATTGATAAAAAAGCATTATCATTTTTCTGCTATAATGATTTTTTTTATTAAAAATAATTAAATTCTGAAATAAAAAACACTATTGTGTTGATTAAAGTATTGCAAGGGAGTGAATCAGGTATTTTTACCTATTGAGGTTGTTCATTTTATCTTTGTAATAATTAATGACCGTATGACTAAAGTTTAAAGTTTTCGATTAAAAAATTTTTCACATTTTCTTTCATTTGTTGATGCCCTTCTTTTGAAGGGTGAATGCCATCTTCTAAAAATAAATTTTCAGTCATATTTACAGAGAAATCAATAATCTGTTGGTGATCTTCTTTGGCGAATTCCTGTAGTGTTTTACTGAATTTTTCAACCCTTTTTGCATGTTCTTTTAAAGTAAGAAATACAAACTCTTGTGAGTTGTCTTCATCATAAAAAATGGGAGTCGGAATTCCAAGAATCACTTTGGTTTGGTATTGTTTGGCATGTCTAGTGATCGCCAAAAAATTACTGAGTATCAACGCGTCAGAAATACCAAAAGACAAATCGTTGGTTCCTCCAAGAAGAATGATCATGTCAGGTTTTTCGTCTTTTAGTATTTGCTGTAATCGAATTAACATTCCGGTAGTTGTATCGCCAGAAATGCCATAGTTGACAAATTTAGAATTGAATTCTCTATTTAATAAATGAACCCAAGATTCTGTTGATTCGATTAAATATCCTTGTGTCAAACTATCACCAAGACAAACTATTTTTCGCATTAATTTAAGTGTAAAAATGTTGATTTAAAACAAAGATAAACCTTTATAAAATAATTAGTAATTTAACTACATGGCAGATCATAATGAATTAGGAAAAGAAGGAGAAAAAATTGCAATCAATTATCTGCTAAATAATGAATATCAAATTATTGAGAAAAACTATCGTTTTTTAAAAGCAGAAGTGGATATCATTGCTCAAAAAGAGAGGGTTTTAATTGCTGTAGAAGTAAAAACCAGGTCGACTGAATATTTTGGAGATCCTCAAGATTTTATCAATCAAAAAAAAATAAAACTGTTGGTGTCAGCAATGGACAACTACGTAGTTGAAAGAGATTTAGATGTTGAGGTTCGGTTTGATATTGTAGCTATTGTGAAAAAGGAAAAGATCTTTAAAATAGAACATTTAAAAGATGCTTTTTTGTATTTTTGATTTCCAGTAATTTCAGAATATGTTGTTGTATCAATATCTATCTTTAGCGAATTCGGTTAAAAAAATTTCTCAGGTATTACTTAAAAATGAGAAAACAAAAACATTTACAATTCTTGATTTAGAAGATAGTTTAATGATTCCTTTTGATCTCGACACAACAATAAATAATAGGAAATCTTGTCGCAATAAGTTAAAAAAACTTAGTTCAATTCTAGAAAATCTCGAATATGTTGGGCTTAGGGTTAATCATTGTCTCTCTTTAGGTTTTCAGGATGATATTGCATGTTTAAAAAGCCTTAAAACTGTAAAATGGAATTTCTTTTTACTTCCTAAAATTGAAAGTGAAAAAGATATTGTAACATATTTGGACTATTTGCCAAAAGGGAGCTATAAAAGAATATGTTTTTTAATTGAAACAGAATTAGGTGTGGTTAATTTAACTAGGATTATGGAAGTCGCTGATTTAAAGGGTGTTTTCGAAATTCATTTAGGTATGTGGGATTATTATTTGAGTTTGTCTAAATTTCCATTTCCTTCGCAAAAAAGTATTACTTTTTGGAATGAAGTTAAACCAATAATTGAAAAAATTGTAGAAATGGGATTGATATATGTACATACACCTTTTTGCAAGTTATTAGAATATAAAGAATACAGATCTATAATAACTAAAGTAGAGAATTTAACTGAAGGTAACTTTGGGATTACATCATTAACTAACGGGCAGACAAGATGTATTCATAACTTTGAAAGTACTCAAGAGATTGAGCCTATTGATATTGTGGAGCCAGATAGTTTTAATCAAGCAGAGCAATTAATACGAAAGTTTAAAACAGGTAAGTCTACTTATTTTGTTGATGAAAACAATCGGTTTATTGCTCCTCATGAATTTATAGCAGCACATAAACTACTTAATTTATGAAAGAGGCACCCATAAAAGTATTGATATTTGGTGGAAGTGCATTAGGGCAAAACTATTTAGGCTTGTCTAATTTGTTTTATAAAAAATTTTCTAATTGGATTTTAGAAGAGCATGGACTAAAGTGTGAAATTAATTTAAAAGCATTGAGAAGTTTTGATTCTTTACCTGAGATTGTTGGGGGTATACTTGAAGAGAAAAAGTACGATTTTATCTTTATACAAATTAGACCGGGTCTTGTGAATATGCGTTTTAACTTTCTAATGCGTAAAAAAGGTAAAAGGCATTTCAATTTTATTAGGAATCCCTACATGAGAAGAAATTTAAGTAGAGAGTTAGAGAATATAGGTTCAAATACAATAAACCATAGTTTGAACCATTTACAGCGTCAGTTGAGTTTGAAAGCTGCAATAGCAGCAAATACAAACGCTTTTTTTGGATTCATTTTTGGCTATGTAAAAAGAGCAAGTAACCAAATAAATGAGTTACTCAGTACTGTTTTTAATCTTGTAGAAAAAGAATCTACAAAAATTTATGTCCTTGGTATATTTAATTCAGTCAGAAGTCCTTTGGTCAATTTTATTTATAGAAAAATGAATGACTCATTCAGTACTCGAACCAACTCTGTAAATGGATTGTACGTTGATGTTTTTAAAGAAATGAATATTCAAACAAAAAAAGGAAAACGAGTTTATATTGAAGACCAATATCACCTAAGTAAATTTGGCCATGAAATTCTAGCAAATAGGTTGATAGAAGAATTTCGAAAAACTAGTTTAATTAAATAAGTCTCTTATTCCTCAAGGTATTCTACTATTTTTTTGACTTCATCTAACGTTTCTGGTTTTGCAATGATTTTTTTAGTATTATCTAATACGATGTATGTAGGTGTTGAATGAATTTGATATTGTCTTGAAACGAGGTTTTCCCACTTGTTTAAACCGATTATATGATGCCATCCCGGCAATTTTTTCTTCCAACTTTTCCAATCTCTATCATTGTTTTCTAAACTAAAAGCAATGACTTTTGTATTCTTTTTGTTTTTAGAAACGGTGTGTAACTTCGGAATTTCTCTAAGACAATGAGAACATCCTGTGCTCCAGAAAATTAAAACATAATTTTGAGCCTCATTTATTGTAGAGAGTTTATAATTTTTACCGTTTTCTTTCCATGTAATTTCTGGTGCAACTCTACCAATAGAAACTTGTGTCTGCTCTAAAAAGTTTGTTATGAATTCGGTATTTTGATTAGACAAAGGTAGTTTTCTATAATATGAGTTTAGTAAATGATCAGCCAGTTCTATATTGTTCTGTGTGGTGAATTGCGTGATTAAAAACTCAATTAAATCTCTCTTAAATATTGGATTTGTAGCTTTTTGTAAAACAGTCTTTACAGCTTTTTTATGAAGTGTTATTTGAGTTTTAACATCATCAGAATGATTCATGTAAAAGACATAATCTGTAATTCTATCTACTAAGAAAGTAGAATTGTATAATGTTTCATTATTGAAATCTATATTGTCGAAAAAATGATTCACAACCGATTTTAAATAATCTTTTGGTTTTGCAATAATTAATGGGCTGTTATATCTATTGGTAGCTTTGATGAAGCTTTTAGCCATTCTATCCTTAGACTTAGACAAATATATTTTTTGTAAAGCAGCAATTTTTGCCAACTGTGTTTTGTAAAGTTTAGCGGTTACTTTTTGTTGGTTTTTTAAATAATCAACTTGTAAAGAATCGGTTTTATACTGTTCAGATGTTACTAGAGCTGTGTATTCCTTATACAGTTTGTTTTCAGTTGATTCTGAAAATGAAATTGATTCTTCTGCATTATTAGGGTCAAACAAAAAAGTGACATTTTCATTGTTAAAAATGAAATCTACATAACCGTTTTTTTCAACATTGTAAGTAACTCTATATGTACCTGGCTTATTTTCTTTTGAGAAGTTAAACTCAAATTGCCCCACAGAGACACTCTTTCCATCAATAATTTTTGAAACTTTTTTAACCGAGCCACTTTTAACAAAGTTTTGCCTTGCTCCTTCAACTTTATATAAAATAACCCAATTGTATTTTTCAGCAGGATTTAGTTGACCCGTAATTTTATATTGCGCATGTACACTAACTGTAATGAAGAATAAAATAGCTAGAATTTTTTTCATTTAAAAATCTTTTTAAGATTGGATTTCAAATTTACAATTTCTGATTGAAAATAATTACATTGCTAAAAATTATTAACATGAATTTCACAAACAAAGTAATTTGGATCACTGGAGCTTCTTCGGGAATAGGAAAAGCATTGGCAATTGAATTGTCCAAACATAATACAAAATTGATTTTATCAGCAAGAAATGAATCAAAATTAATTGAAGTGAAAAATGCTTGTAATAATTCCAATCAGGTTTTAGTGTTGCCATTAGATTTGGGAGGTATTGAATCGTTCAATTCAAAAATAAAAGAAGTGATTTCTAGTTTTGGTAAGATAGATGTTTTGGTAAATAATGGCGGAATTAGCCAACGATCTTTAGCGAAAGACACAAGTATTTCGGTTGATAAGCAAATTATGAATATCAATTATATTGGCACCGTAGCTTTAACAAAAGCTGTGTTGGCTCATTTTATTGAAAATAAGAAAGGTCAATTTGTGGTGACAACAAGTATAGTTGGTAAAATAGGAACTCCACTGCGTTCTAGTTATGCAGCTTCTAAACATGCACTACATGGCTTTTTTGATAGTTTACGTGCAGAAAATCATGTAAATAATATAGCGGTAACTCTAATTTGTCCGGGTTTTGTAAAAACCAATGTTTCTGTAAATGCATTGACTGGCGATGGTTCTCCGCAAAATAAAATGGATTTAGCAACCCAAAACGGAATTTCACCAGATAGATTTGCAAAAATCATGGTAAAAGCCATTTATAAGAAAAAAGAAGAAGTATATATTGCTGGTGCTAAAGAAAAATTAGGAGTGTATGTAAAACGTTTTTTTCCTAGGTTATTGTCTACAATGATTCGTAAGTTGTCTGTTACTTAAAAAAAATCCAATCCTTCAAAGTAAGCAACAATTGATTCTTTCATCAATACAGATTGTTCACCAGGTTTTAAATTAGGCAACTCGTTTACTGTTTTATAATGTGGCCAACTATCTTCGTCAAAAAAATCGAATTCATAATACCCATACGGTTCTAAAAGTTTACAAATAGCAATGTGCATTAAGTTTACTTTTTCGTCTTTCTTGAATTTTCGTTGCCCTTGCCCTAATTCTTGCACACCAATTAAATAAATAATAGCATCTAAATTTAAGGTGTCTCCGTCTGCAAATTGAGTAGAAAGCTTATCTACCAATTGATCCCATTTTTCTTTTAAAGAAATGTTTTCTATCATAAAAGCAAAGATAAAGCATCTTTAGAAGATTTTTGATTAATTTCTAAGCCATTTGAATTTTCATTCTTTTTATGGTAAGTTCGCTATTGTCATTACAAATCAAACTATGAATTGGGTTTTAGGTATCTCAGCTGTTTTTATTGTACTTTATTTAATTGGAAATTTCAATTATAAAAAACGACTTAAGAAATTGAAATTAAAATTGCTTGATAATTGGGGAAAACCCCAAAAATCAAACTATTACAATTTCTTTGTAATTGGGAAATATTTTGAAAATAACGCTCATAAAGAGAAAGCACATCATGTTGTTAATGACAACACAAAAGAGGATTTAGATCTAGAAGATATTTTTAAGTTTATAGACAGAACTTCTTCCAAAATTGGACAGCAATATTTGTATTTTAAACTTCGAACTATTGGCAGTATTAAAGAATTATTACAGTTTGATTCTTTAGTGAGAATAGTTGAAAAGAATCAGCAATTACGAATAGAAAGCCAAGTGTTATTGTCTAAGTTGAATTCAACTGAATCCTATTACTTAGAAGAATTGATTAATGGGAAACAGCTACAAAAATCAAAATACATTTGGATTGTTAGATCTTTAACTATTTCTGCTATTTTGATACTGTTTGTAGGAATTTGGATTCCTATTCTTTATCTTTTGATGATTCCCATTTTAGCAACAAATATGTTTTTTCATTATAAAAATAAAGGGAATATAATTTATTATTTACAAGGAGTTGGTCAATTGTCTAAAAGTCTTAAAATAGCAAAAAAACTTGCTGGTTTTAAACAAATAAAAACTCATTATCAAGATTTTTCTTTTATAAAAAAAATACAAGCTATTCAGTTTAAAACAGAATTTATTGGTTTCGAAAAAAATATTAATAATGAATATTTGTTTTTTTTGTGGTTTTTTGTAGAAATAACTAAAACGATGTTTAATATTGAATACTTGGTTTTCTATAGTTTTATTGATTCTTTGGAAAAAGAAAAGAACAATATTGAAAAGTTATTTGTCTTTATAGGAGAGATTGATGCTGCTATATCTACAGCATCGGTAAAAGCAGGAAATAATCATTTGTGTACTCCCGTTTTTGTTAAAAATAAAGAAGTAGTTTCTAAAGGAATATATCATCCATTAATAGATAATTGTATTGCAAATGATGTAAGACTTAACAATAGCAGTATGTTGTTAACAGGTTCAAATATGTCTGGTAAAACTACGTTTATTAGAACAGTAGCAGTAAATAGTATATTGGCCCAGACATTAAATTTTTGTTTTGCAGAAGAATATTCAGCACCCTTTTTTAGAGTCTATTCCTCTATTAGAATCACGGATGATGTGCTTAAAAATACGAGCTATTATTTAGAAGAAGTTTTAAGAATTAAAGGGTTAGTGGATGCGTCAGAAATTGATGGTTTCAATTTGTTTATTTTGGATGAAATATTTAAGGGAACAAACACCGTTGAGAGAATTTCTGGAGGAAAAGCAATTTTATCATTTTTGAATAAGAAAAACCATATTGTTTTAGTTTCTACGCACGATATTGAGTTGACAGAACTATTAGAGAAAAACGATTATGAACTTTTTCATTTTAGTGAACAAATTGAAAAGAACGAATTGTCTTTTGATCATAAGTTGAAAAAAGGACGGCTAAAAACTAGAAATGCAATTAAGATTTTGGAATTGTATGAATACCCTTCTGAAATTATTTCTGAAGCAAGAAAAACAGAAAAAATGTTTGAATTGACCCGACAACAGGAAAAAATAAATTATTTTTAAAAATTAACACCATAATTTAAATATGAACGTATTTGACATTGTAATAACAGTATTTCTTTTATTTGGATTTGTAAGAGGATTGATGAAAGGATTATTTATTGAAATAGCATCTTTAGTCGCTTTAATTGGCGGTGTATGGGGGTCAATTCATTTCTCTTATTTTGTGGGAGATTATCTAAAAGAGAGCGTTTCTTGGAGTGAAAAACAAATCTCTTTAGCTGCATTTGCTATCACGTTTATTATCATCATCGTTGTTGTTGGGTTGATTGGCAAGTTCTTGACCAAAATGGCAGATTTAGCCGCCTTAGGAATGGTAAATAAAATTTTGGGTGGAATATTTGGCTTGGTAAAAATTGGTTTGGTATTGAGTGTTGTTTTTATCTTTTTTCATAGAATGAACTCAACAATTTCTTTTATTGATAAAGAAACTCTGGAAGAATCGATTTTATATGAATCGGTTAAAAGTATAGCACCTACAATTTTTCCATCAATTATAAAAAGTGATGGAGTAGATGAAGATGTTATTGATGATTTGATAAAAGAAGTTGAATAGTAAAAAAGCGATTAAAAATTAGGGGGAATTTTTTTTAACCGCTTTTTATCAACAAATAATTAGGGGAGTTACAAATTTAAAGCAGAAAAACAGACTACGCAATACCCATTTATGGGGTTTCTCACCTCACTGTTTTCAGTGATAGGGCTACTACCGAAAACAGTGAGTATTAGAATTAAGTTCATAAAAAAAAGCGTGCTACATGCACGCTTTTTTAATGTTATTAATCTGGTTACTAGTATAGTGAGACTTTTCCGTTTGATAAATGATATACACCACCTACAATTTTAATTTCTCCATTACCTTCCATTTCTTTAAGAATAGGACTTTTCTCTCTGATTCTTTCAATGGTTAATTCTACATTGTTTTTGATTGTCTGATTGACAAACTCTACATTAGAAGAATCATGTGCTCCACTAACTTGAGATTCTGATAGTTTTACTGCTGGCTGAATGTTATTTAACAACGCAGTGATGTTTCCTAACTCTACGTGGTCACATGCAGCTTTTACAGCTCCACAACTTTCATGTCCAAGAATAAAAACCAATTTACTACCTGCAACTTTACAAGAATATTCTAGACTTCCTAAAATATCTGTATTTTCAAAATTACCAGCAACTCTAGCTACAAAAATATCACCTATTGTCTGATCAAAAATCAACTCTACAGGTACTCTAGAGTCTATACAAGAAAGTACAACTGCTTTTGGGTATTGCCCACTTATAGTTTGTTCAACTAAAGCTTTTGTGTCTGCTGAATTCGTATTGTTTGCTACAAATCTAGCATTTCCGTTTAATAAATCTTGTAATACATTATCGGCTGTTAATGTATCTTGTGTTTCTTTATTTATTGCGTTGTTTATATGTGTCATTTTAGTTTTCTTTAAATTATTTTTTGTCATTTTTTTTTACCCACTCAATACACTCATCAAAAGTTTGAAAAATGTGATCTTTGGAAATCAGATCAGGAATGATATCAATTTTTTCCATCATATACTTTGGCTGATTTAATAAATCAACAAAGAGTACTTGAATGTTGTTTTTTTCAAGTTCTTGTAGTACATCTTCCATTGCATATAGTCCAGATTGATCCATATACGGCATTCTGTCAAGTCTAATAATTACAGTAGATGCTGTAGTTGGAATTTGTTGTGATAAACTATGGAAATCGCTGGTAGTTCCAAAAAATAAAGGACCTTTAATATGTTTGATAAATACAGTTTCCTTTAATTCTTCTGGAAATCCTTTCTCATCTGCCCAGCCCTTTTCTTTTTTTAAGGATTTTACATCAGAACGTTCTGCAGCGACATCACCGATTTTTTTCATAAACATCAAAGAGGCAATTATCAAACCAATTCCTACAGCAAATACTAAGTTCCAGAAACTAGATAGAATTAATACTACTATCATTATCAATACTTCTGAACTTAATTTTAACGGACCTAATTTGATATCTCTTGGCAAACTTGGTATTGCTTTCAACCCTTTGTAATCCATTACTCCAATACCAACAGTTATTAATATCCCTGCTAATACAGCGGCAGGAATTTGTGACGCGATTGGGCCTAATCCTAATAAAATAACCAACAACATTAGACCAGCAACCATCCCCGATAATCTTGTCTTTCCACCAGAATTAATATTTACTACGGTTCTAATTGTTGCACCAGCACCTGGAATACCCCCAAAAATGGCTGCGATACTATTACCAATACCTTGACCAATCAATTCTTTATTAGGTTTGTGCTTTGTTTTGGTCATATTATCAGCAACAACAGAGGTTAATAATGAGTCAATTGCTCCTAATAACGCCAATGTTAATGCAGTAAAAATATATGGTGTAATGCTTCCAAATTGAAAATCAGTAATAATAGATATATTGGGAATTGGGAACCCACCAGGAATCGTTTCAATAGCTCTATAGTCTAAGCCGAAACCAACAGCAATTCCAGACATTACCACTAATGCGACTAACGTACTTGGTACTTTTGTTGTGATCCGTTTAAAACCGTAAATAATTAATATCGTTCCGAGAGCTAAAAGAAACTCTAAATAATCGATGTTTTTCAAGGCTTTTGGGAGCACTTTTATCGCCCCTAAAACTCCAGAAGCTTCTTTTGCAGCTAACGTTTGAGATTCTTTTAGAACATCTGCATCTGTAATTTGTTCTGCTCGTTTTATAGTTTCTCTAAAATCTTCTAAAACCAAAATTCCTTCTCCAGCTTCTTTTTTTAAGATGTTTTCTAAGATAACCTCTTCGGCTTGAGGTTTAAATTGATTTACAAAATTAGTGTCTTCTTTTGGGTAATACCCCAATGAGGGTAGTATTTGTGTTACTAAAATAATGACACCAATAGCAGTCATAAAACCAGAAACTACAGGGTAGGGTATGTATCGTATATATTTTCCTATTCCTAATACCCCTAAACCTACCTGCATTAGGCCAGCTAATAAGAAAACGGTTAAAATTGCTGGTAGTGCTTTAGAAATATCTCCGTCGTTTGTAGCAATTATTCCGGCAATTACTACCATACTTACTGCTGTCATTGGTGCTGTTGGCCCAGAAATCTGAGTATTTGTTCCTCCAAAGAACGCTGCAAAGAAGCTTAAAAAGATGGCTCCATATAATCCTGCACTTGGTCCAAGTCCAGAGCTAACACCAAAGGCTAATGCCAAAGGTAAGGCAACGATACCTGCAGTAATACCTCCAAATAAGTCTCCTTTAAAATTACTGAATAAATTTTTCATTGATTAAGTTTTAGGTTTTAAAATTAATATTCTTGTTTCAAATAGAAAAAATATGAGCTTAAAAAACTGTTAAAAATTGATGAAAGAGATAAAATTTAATTGATCTCTATTACCATTTAAAAAGAGTTGATTCATATAGCCTGCCTCTATTCTAATGTTTTTATTGATGCGATATCCTAATCCACTATAAATACGATTTCTATCAAACAATTGATTTGTTGTATTGATAAAAATCTCATTATAGGCAGATAGATACATACCTGTATTTATTTTTTTAGTTAACGGAACCTGAATAGATAAAAAGTAACGCAAGCGCATTTTAAAATCAGACTCAACAAAACGTTGTTCAAAACGATAGCGATGACTTATTCTAAAAACACCTATTTTTTGTTTTGTTGTTAATTGCTGAAAAATACGATGCTCATTTACCGTTTCTTTATCTGTAAAATTGATGTAATTCTCTGATTTTATGTATCCATACCCTAACAATAAATTGGTTGTATTTGTCAAGTTGTATCCAACACCAGTTCTTAATAACAATTGTTCTAAATCTCCAGCAAATTCATAATTTCTATATTGAATTTCATTATGTATGCTCCACTTTTTATTTATTTTTTTGTTTCCGATGTATATCATCCAGTTTCCTAAATCGCTTTCTTGTGCAGTTATGTTAAAAAAGCTGAAACAGAAAAAGACTACTAGTATTTTTTTCATGATTTAATATTTTAAATCCCCGCCTTTCAGCAGGATTAATTAATTTAGGGTTGGTTAAGAAAATGTTACAAGTCCGTTAGAGATGTTATACATTCCAACAATTAATCCGGCTATGATCCCTGAGGATAGAGACCCGTCACTTGCTAATGCGATTCCTAAACCTAAAAGGTAAGGGAGCAAAAAAAACACCACAATACTGGCTTGAACATTGTTTTTAATGTGTTTAGACATGTTTTGAATAATTTATGATTGTTATTTCAGTTTTGCTTGAATTTCTGAAATAATTTTTGACAATAGATTAGCTTAAGAGCTTTGTTATAAAAAGCTCTTTTCTACAAAATGTAGGTCATAAATTATACCTGTTCGGGTGGAGGTAAATGTAATTCTTTAGCTATTGAAGCATAGTTCTCAGGATAGAAAATAAGGCTTTTAAGTGTAGCTCTAGAATGATGAAATATGTTATTGTCGTTTTCGAAAGTGATTTTGAATTCTAAATTTTCAACTTCACTTTTTTGCTCTTCTTCTTCACTAGAAAAATCGATAATAGATACGATATTTTCGTTGTTTGTAGAAACTAAACTTACAATCGTTGGTGTAAATAATACAAACGAAAAAGTAAGAGAGAATAAAAATGTAAAAACATTATTTTTAAACATGTATTCTGATTAACGGCGGCAAATATAGTTATTTAATTATAGTTCTTTAAGATTTTCTGATGAAATCCAACCAATTTTCCCATCTGCTAAAACAATCTTGTACCAATTATCAACAGCATCTAAAATGGTGATTTTTGTTCCTTCATGTAAAGTAAATACTTCATCAGAATTGATTGTTGGTGCATTTTTCACAAGCACCTTTGGAGCAAAAATAATACCGTGTTTTTTATTCTGAGCTTTATTATACTGATTGTAAGATATGGAAGTTGTGACAATTAAAAAAAACAATGAAATGACACTTGTTAAAAAGTAAACTCTCTTTTTATTAGAAGCATTTGCAAAGAAAAACAACAAAAACAATATGGCAAACAAAACGGAAAAGCCAACAGCAAATTTTGCCCATTGATTGTAGGAAAACTTTTGAATGTAGTTGATCTCTAGTCGCTGTAAAAAGGTTTTAGGAAGCTCTTCTATGTTGTCAATAGTCATTCTTTTGGCAAACTCTAAGTTGTTAAAAGCATCGGTGTTTAAAGGGTTTAAAATCAGTGCTTTTTCGTAATAGTAAATAGTGTTTGCTACATTATTTAGTTTGTAATGTGAATTGGCTAAATTGAAAAATAATGTAGAAGAAACAGAGTCTTTAGCTTCAATTTCTTGGTATAAATTTATGGCCTCTTGGTACTTGCCCTCTTTGTAATTTTGGTTTGCTTGATCAAACAGTTTTGTGCTGCTAGTTTGAGCAACAAAAAGAGTTACAGAGAATGTACATAATAGGAAAAGTAGTTTTTTCATCTGTTTACAATTGTTTGTCTAATTCTGCAATTACTAGTTTTGCTTTTTCAAATTCGTCATGCATCATTACATCTGTATTGGGCGTGTATCTAGCAAAATCACAATCTTTTAAAACGTCAATAAATGCTAAAATTGTTTCGTTCGTTACATTTTTAGAATGAAGGATGTCAGTAATTTTATCTCTATTGATATCTGTTGTTTCAATTTGAAGTTTGGCTTTTAAATAATTATGCAACGCTTTCTCTAAAGCGATATAAAATGCTTCATTATTTCCCAATTGTTTTTTTGCTTCTGATAAATATTTCTTAGCCAATCGATCAGCTTTACGTTGTTTTGAACCAACGATGTCTTTGTTTTTTTCTGCTACTTTATTAGAAATTACAATCCCAATAGGTATCGCTATTAATGGCAATAATAAGAAGATGTAAAAAAGATTAGATTGAAAAAAGTCATCTTGTTTACTAGGATAAAATTCGCTTTTAATTTGAATATATCTAAAGTTTGCACCCGTAATTGAAATGTCCTCTTTAATGGTGTTATTTGTTGTAGTTACAATCTCTTTTCCTTCTAAAACATTTACAAATAAATCATCCGTTGTAATTGTTTTGTATTGCTTCTCTTTTGGATTAAAATAGGAAAACGAAACTTTTGGTATTTTGTATTTCCCTTTAAACTGAGGTACAACAGTGTATAAATCATAAATAGTTCCACGTAATCCACTTAAGGTAGTTCGTATCTTTTCTTTATGTTCAGGAGTGTAAATTTCTAGTTCTTTGGGAGTTTCGATTTTTGGAATTTCAAATAATTTCAAATTCCCTTTTCCTGTTACTGCAACTTTTATTTCTGAAGATTCATTTGCTTTTAAATCTGATTTACTTGATGTGATTTCAAAGTTAAAATCCCCTACAGCTCCGTTAAAGTTTTCTGGTTTATTTTCTAAAGGCAACCCTGTTACATTGATTGTTCTTTTTGGAGAAGCAAAAACCTTTGTGATATTTCTGGTAATTGGATTCCCGAAAAAGTCACCTCTCCCTGTGGGTACTCCAATTAATATGTCCATTTTCATGGGTTCTATAACAAGCTTTCCTGATTTAGTTGGAATCAACAATGCTTTTTTAAGAACTACGTACCTGTAATTTTCGCCGTTGTATTTGCCGTTTCTAATCTGTAAATTATTGATTTTTATGTCTTGATTCCAAAAGCCATTGTACTGTGGAGATTCTGTAACAGTAAAGTCTCTAACCGTAATATTTTGACTTACATATAATTTGTATTCTACATAAATTCCTTCGCCTACATAGGGTCTGGATTTTGAGATTTCTGCAACTAAATGTACATTTTGCTGTGCAATATATGAGGGGTCATTAGGATCTTTCGGTATGTCTACTGCCTTTAAAATGTTTATTTTAACTGCATTAGACTTTAGTGTCTTTTTATTGTATGTAATTGAAGCCCCAGGTATTGTAAAGGTTCCAACAGCTTTGGGTTGCACAATATAAGTGTAAGATTGTGAAAAGCTCACCTTTCCATTGATCCAACTCTGGTTGACAGATTGACTTGGGCCAGCAACAACTCTAAAGTTTTTAAAACTTGGAGGAGTAAAATGATCTGCACCTTGTTTGTTGATAGAAAAGACAATTCTAAAACGCTGATTTACGCCTAATTTACTTTTGCTTACAGTAGTTTTAAATGCTACTTGTGCAAAAATAGATTGGGTAATCAATCCTAAAAATATTAATATGTAAATTCCTTTTGTTTTCATTTTAATCGGACAAAAATACTACCTTTTTGATAAATAAAAATCGACTTTTACCAGTCTTTTTCTTGTTTAACTTTTTTTCCTTTTACCTTTTTAACATTCATCTTCTTTTGCGTCTTCTTTTCTTCGTTGTTTAAACTTTTTAGCAATTGCTTAATCTGCTCAGGAGTCATACTTCCTTTTTTAGGCTTTGGTTTCTGCTTTTGCTTTTTGTCGTTCTTTTTACTAGGATCTTTCTTATCGTCTTTATCTCCTTGTTTTTTATCCTTCTTCTTTTTATCGTCCTCTTTCTTGTCTTTCTTTTTATCCTTTCCTTTGTCGTCTTCCTTCTCTTTATCTCCCTTTTTCTTATCGTTCTCTTTTTTCTTTTTATTGTCTTTTTTGTCCTTTTTCTTGTCGTTTTTCTCTTTGTCTTTTTGTTTCTTTAGTTGCTTTTGAGCAACCGCTAAATTGTAACGAGTTTCATCGTCGTTAGGATTGTTCCTTAACGAATTCTTATAAGCGTCTACCGCTTGTTGATATTGCTTCTGCTCCATTGAGGCATTACCGATATTATGGAAACCTTCTGCTTTCGTATATTTGTCTTTTGCGTCTTCAACTGTTACTTGGTATTGAGGAACCGCTTCTTTGTAGTTTTTTTGTTGATACAAGGCGTTTCCTAAATTATAAGAAGCTTTCTTATAACTAGCATTTTTTTCTAAGGCTTTTTTATAAGAAACACTTGCGTCTGTATATTTTTCTTTTTGATACAACTCGTTACCAGCTCTAACAAAACTTCTTGCTTCTCTTTGTAAAGAAACAGAATCTTTAACTTCTTGAGCTGTTAAGATACTTGATGTACCCAACATCAAAAACAAGATAAATAAATAGGTTGCTTTCATAATAGTGTTTTTATTGCTCGTTAAACAAATCGATTTTTTTAACCCATTTAGTCTTCTTATCTAAAAAGAATACATCAATTAAAAGAAATAAAATTCCAATTCCTATAAACCATTGAAATTGATCTTTGTAATCTGAAAACTGCTTGGTTTCAAATTCGTTTTTTTGAGCGTTTGCAATTAATTCCTCAATAAAATCAACAGGCTTTTTTGTTTTATTTCCATCAATATATCTTCCGCTAGCCGCATTTGCAACGGCTTCTAAAACTTTAGGTTTCCTTTTTGTGATGACAGTTTCTCCCTTTCTGTCTTTTTTATAGCCAATAAGAGACCCATTTACTTTCATCGGAATTGGCCCTCCTTTTTCGGTTCCAACACCAATTGCGTACACTTTTACGCCTTCTTTAGACATGTCTTGTGCTACTTGTTTTGTTTCTTCTTGATGGTCTTCACCATCTGAAATTATAATTAAGAAACGATTGGTTTGCTCATCGTTATTATAATATGTTTTTGCTAAAATTAAGGCTTCATTAATAGCAGTTCCTTGACTAGAAACCATATCTGGGTTTGCATTCTGCAAAAACATTTTTGCAGCAGCATGATCTGTTGTTATTGGTAATAATGGATATGCATTACCAGCATAAATAATAATACCAACTCTATCACTTCCTAATTTATCAATAATTTTAGAGATGATTTGCTTCGCTTTTTCTAACCTATTCGGAGCAATATCCTCTGCCAGCATACTCTTAGAAACATCCAAGGCAAAAACAACATCAACACCTTCTCTTTTTATCGTTTTTAGTTTTGTCCCCATCTTCGGATTTACCAAAGAAATGATCAAAAAGGAGAAGCCAATAAGTAAAAAACTAAGCTTTAATACTGATTTAAAAATAGACGTATTTGGAGCTAATTTGTTTAACAAGTTAGCGTCTGTAAATTTCTTCTGCGTTCTTTTTTTCCACCAAAAAGCAAATAGAAATACGACAATTATCACAGGAATAATTGCGAAATAATAAAAATATATTGGTTCTTCTATTTGATACATGTTTCTTTTATATAAAACTTTTAAATATGGTATTTTTTAATAGGTATTCTAATCCTAATAAACCCAAAGCCATCAAAACTAAAATTCGATACAATTCTTGATAATTATAATATTTAAACTCTTCGATTTTAGTTTTTTCAAGCTTGTTTATTTCTGCATAAATTGCTTTTAATGTAGAGTTGTCTGTGGCTCTAAAATATTTTCCTTGAGTTTCATTGGCAATATGTTTTAGCAGTTTTTCGTCAATTTCTACTTGTTGTTTTCTGAAAGAAAGTTTCCCCGTTCTCGGGTCTTTACTGTATGGGAAATCTGCCATTCCGTTTGTTCCAATACCAATGGTATATACTTTAATATCCAACTCTTTTGCCAGTTCTGTTGCCGTTTTTGGATCAATAAAACCTGAATTGTTTACGCCGTCTGTTAATAGAATAATGACTTTACTTTTGGCCTTACTTTCTTTTAATCTATTTACAGAAGAACCCAGTCCCATTCCTATTGCAGTTCCTCCTTCCAATTGTCCCCATTTAATTTCAGATATGGTTCTTTTTACAATTCCTTTATCACTCGTAATCGGAGTTTGTGTAAAACTCTCTCCGGCATAGACCACAATCCCAATTCGGTCATTTGGTCTTTGATTGACAAAGTCGGTAGCTACTTTTTTAAGTGCTTCTAGTCGGTTTGGTTTTAAATCTTTTGCCAACATACTTGCAGAAACATCTATTGCCATCACAATATCAATTCCTCTATTTGTTTTTGTCTTTTTACTTACAGCAACATTTCTTGGTCTTGCCAAAGCAAGGATCAACAAACAAAATGCCAACAAGCGCAGTATGTTTAGTATTGGTTTTAATTTCGGTACAAATGATTGATTTGCTTTAAACCCCTTAATATTTGAGATGGTTAATGTAGCGGTACTTTTTTTACGCATTAAAACGTACCAAAGTATAACCAGTGGAATTATTAAAAACAACCAGAAAAATTCTGGGCTATGAAACTCAAAGTTATTCCAATTCATCATCTTCCTCTTTAATTGGTTTTGGTTTTAACTCGTTTACCACATCTTCAGCATCTTTTCTATTCATTTCTATCTCTTCAGACAAAGGCGTTGTTTTTGCAAACTTTACCAAATCGGCTTCTCTTAACAAGTCGCGTAATTTTTTAATGGTCTCTTTTGTTGTAGAAATAGATGCTATTTCGTGAAAATCATTCAAGGTGTCAATAAGTTCATCCGTTGTAGATTCTAATGCAGGTACTTTTAATTCCCGTTCTATAAATCCTCTAACAATTTCTGTTAACTCACTATAGTATTCTTTTACTTGATTGTTTTGCCACAGTAATTTCTCATCTAATTGATGTAGTTTTTGTATCGCTTCATCATAAGGAGGTATTGCAGGAACCACTTCTTTTTCTTCTACTTCTTTCTTTTTTCTCAAAGTGAAGTATAAAATCAATCCGATAATTAGCAAGGTAATGATGCTATACCAAACGTATTTCTTATAATCGTCAAAAACATAAGGTTCGCTTTTAATAGCCTTGATAGGAAACATTTTCTGCTTCGTAGTATCAATAGCAACCGTTGCAACATGTATCAGCAAAGAATCTGTTAGGTGTAATTTCTGACGGATAAATATTTGTTGTTGCGGAATGTAATATGCGCCACTATCAAAACTTGTTAAAATGTATTTTTTAATCAATTGATTTTTGACTGTATCAATCTTTATGTCTTCAATAATTTCTAATCCAGCAATGGCATCAAGCTTTGGTAAAATGACATTGGCGGTGTCTTGCACGGTGATTTTAAACTCAAATTGCTCGCCAATTCTAATACTGGTAGTATCAATTTGGGCCGTAACCACAGGCTTCTGTTGCGCAAAAGTCACAACTGATATTAATAAGAATATATATATAATTTGTTTTTTCATTTGTTGTTTTTGTCTGGTCGAGCACAGTAGAGACCTAAAGCTTCTCGACTGCGCTCGAAGTGACAATTTAATTCCCTTTGTGTTTAAAATAGCCTAATAATTTTTTCACATAATCCTCATCTACTCTTGTATTGATAACACCAGAGCCACTTCTTTTAAATGTGCTTTTATAAAAATCCAGCAATCGCAATGCATTTGCTTTGTAATTATTCCGAATGTTTTTAGAGCTTGTATTTATCAATTGAACGGCACCAGTTTCTGCATCTTGCATCGGAACCATTCCTAAATTCGGAATTTCTTCATCGTGTTTGTCATAGACTCTAATTCCAGTAATATCATGTTTATTTCCAGCAATTTTTAACGAGTGCTCATAAGAATCATCCATAAAATCGGATAAGATAAATACGATGGCTTTCTTTTTCATCACATTTGATAAAAACTTCAAGGCTTCACCAATATTTGTTTGCTTGCTTTTTGGAGAAAACTCGATCAGTTCCCGAATAATTCTCAACACATGGCTTTTTCCTTTCTTAGGTGGAATGTATAATTCTATCTGATCAGAAAATAAAATCAACCCAACTTTGTCGTTGTTTTGAATTGCAGAAAAAGCTAATGTTGCAGCGATTTCTGTAGCAGTGTCTCTTTTAAATTGTTGGGTAGTTCCAAAAAATTCTGAACCAGAAATATCGACCATTAACAACATTGTTAATTCGCGTTCTTCTTCAAAAACTTTTACGTGTGGTTCGTTGTAACGAGCAGTAACATTCCAATCAATAGTTCTAATTTCATCGCCATATTGATAGGGACGAACTTCAGAAAAAGTCATACCACGCCCTTTAAAGGTAGAGTGATATTCACCACCAAAAATATGATCAGACAAACGGCGTGTCTTGATTTCTATTTTACGAACTTTTTTTAGTATTTCCTTGGTTTCCAATGTTTAATCGTTTAATTGTGTATTTGTTTATTGGTTGTTTATCTGTTTTGAACAGTTAAACAATTTTACGATTCAACAATTGCTATGGTACTTCTACTTCGTTAATAATACTGTTAATAATATCGATTGTTGTAATGTTTTCAGCTTCTGCTTCATAGGTAATTCCTATTCTGTGTCTTAACACATCATATACAATTGCTCTTACATCTTCAGGTATTACATACCCTCTACGTTTGATAAAAGCATAACATTTAGCAGCTTTTGCAAGATTGATACTTCCACGAGGAGAAGCTCCGAAACTAATTAAAGGTTTTAGTTTTTCTAGATTGTATTTTTCAGGATAACGCGTTGCGAAAATGATATCAAGAATGTATTTCTCGATCTTCTCATCCATGTATACTTCGTTAACTACTTCGCGTGCTTTTATTATTTGATCAATAGAAACAACAGGATTTACTTTGGTAAAACTATTGCTTAAGTTTTGACGCATAATAATTTGCTCGTCTGCTAACTTAGGATACTCAATCACTACTTTTAGCATAAAACGATCCATTTGAGCTTCTGGTAACGGATACGTTCCTTCTTGATCAACCGGATTTTGAGTAGCCATTACTAAGAAAGGCTCGTCTAGTTTAAAAGTAGTGTCTCCAATAGTAACTTGACGTTCTTGCATTGCTTCTAACAAAGCAGACTGCACTTTTGCAGGTGCTCTATTGATCTCATCTGCCAATACGAAATTTGCAAAAATGGGCCCTTTTTTTATAGAAAACTCGTTGTCTTTTATATTGTAAATCATGGTACCAACAACATCGGCTGGTAATAAATCTGGCGTAAACTGAACTCTGCTAAAACTTGCTTGTACTGCTTTTGACAAGGTGTTAATGGCTAATGTTTTTGCCAATCCAGGTACACCTTCAAGTAATATATGTCCATTACCTAATAAACCAATTAACAAACGTTCTATCATTTCTTTTTGGCCTACGATAACTTTATTCATTTCTAAAGTTAAGATATCGATAAAGGCACTTTCTCTTTCAATCTTTTCATTGATTGCTCTTACATCTACATTCATTTGTTGTTCTATCATTTTAGGATTTTATAATTGATAAAATTTTGTTGGAAACAAAACTACAATAATAGTATTTTTTTTCTTGTTAAAAGAAGGTTAAAGATTTCGGTAGGAATTGCTAAAAATAACCTATTTATATTTGTTGAGAGTAAGTGTTTTACCGTCAAATACACCATAAGTGAAGTAATGAACCCAATCACCTAAATTTACATATCTACTGTCTTTTTCTAAGTCGATTTCTAAGGGTAGGTGTCTATGGCCAAATACAAAATAGTCGTAGTGTTTGGTCTCTAGTTTGCGTTTGCAATATTGTACCAACCATTCATTTTCTTCGCCTAAATATTTTGCATCTTCATCGCCAGAGATCAGTTTGTTTTTAACAGACATGTATTGTCCTAATTTCATTCCTAAATCTGGATGCAACCATTTAAACATCCATTGAAATAATGGAAGGGTAAATACTTTTTTCATGCGTTTGTATCCTTTGTCTCCAGGACCTAATCCGTCTCCATGACCAATTAATAGCGTTGTCGTGTTAAAGGTAAACTCTTGTGGTTTGTGAAATACGGGGATGTTCAATTCTTTTTGGAAGTAATCTTTCATCCATAAGTCATGGTTTCCTACAAAAAAATAAATCGGGATTCCGCTGTCTTTAATTTCGGCTAACTTACCCAAAACCCTTACAAATCCCTTAGGGACTACAGTTTTGTATTCGAACCAAAAATCAAATAAATCGCCTAGTAAAAATATGGCAGCTGCATCTTCTTTTACTTCGTTTAGCCAGGCCACAAATTTTTGTTCTCTAGGAAAACTTGCTTCTGCGGTTGGTGCTCCCAAGTGTTGATCTGAAGCAAAGTAAATTTTCTTGTTATTGGGTACGTGAATCATTGTCACAAAGAAACGGCATTAATTGCTACTTTCCAACTCTAAAACTTTTAACAACATCTTGTCGTTAGATTGAATAACTCTATAAAAACCGTCATCTCCATAAATTTGACTTGCAATGGTTGCTTTTAGATATTGTTTTAGTGTTTTTTTAGTCAATTTATCCATCGGTTTAAAGAATTTACTTCTCGTTTTTCTGGTTTCTAATTGAGTAGAAGATTGATTGATGCTTTTTAAATAGTTTTCAAATTCTTTATCAATATTATAGTTCTCAATAAAATCCATAAGATTTCTTTCTGATAGTTTTTTTCGGTTATTATCAACCAAATCAAAGGCAAAATTACTCACACCATTAAAATGAAAACGACTTAAGTATGAAGTCGTGTCTACAGGCACAAAAATGTCGGGTATAATTCCGCCGCCACCATAAACAATTTTACCTTTCGGAGTTTTAAATTGTAACGAATCAACAACTTTAATACTGTCTCTGCTTAGCAACTCTCCGTTTCTGGCTCTGTTGTTTAAATCGCTAGAATAACTTTTTCCATTTCCTTTTACATACGGTTTTTGGATTGATCTCCCAGTTGGTGTGTAATATCTAGCAATGGTTAAACGCACTGCAGAACCATCTCCTAGATCTCTTTCTTCTTGTACCAAGCCTTTACCAAAAGAGCGTCTTCCAATAGTAATTCCTCTGTCGTTATCTTGCAAAGCTCCTGCAACAATTTCTGATGCTGATGCTGAGTTTTGATCAATTAAAACATACAAGCCACCTTTTTCAAAAGTGCCTTTATTTGTTGCGAAAGATTTATCAATATTGCCTTTGTTGTCTTTGGTAAAAACAATCAGTTTGTCGTTTTCTAAAAATTCATCAACAATTTTATTTGCAATGTCTATAAAACCGCCACCATTTCCTCTTAAATCTAAGACCAAATCGGTCATCCCTTTGTTTTGAAGTTTACGCAAAGCAGCTTTAAATTCGCGATAACTAGTTCTCGCAAATCGTTCTAGTTTAATGTATCCTATGCTATCGTTTACCATATAGGAAACGTCTACGCTTTTTATGGCAACTTTTCCTCTTATTAGATTGATGTTGAATAGTGAATCGTTTGATTTTCTATAAACTTGTAAGTTGATTTTGGTGTCTTGTTCTCCTTTTAGAAATTTAGGAACCGCATTGCTGTTCATTTTTTTACCGTATAAAGTATCTTTGTTTGCCAATAAAATACGATCACCTGCTTTAATACCTGCTTTAATACTTGGTCCACCTTTGATGGGTTGAATTACAGTAATTGAATCTTTGATCATTCGAAACTGAACTCCTATTCCAACAAAATTTCCTTGCATGTTTTCTCTAACGGCTTGTAAGTTTTCTTTTGGGATATATACAGAATGCGGATCTAATTTACCCAACATCTGCGTAATTGCACCGTCTAATAGATCATCGGTATTGATAGAGTCAACATAGTCTTTTTGGATAAAATCTATCAGGCGTTTTATCTTAGCCTCATTTGTCGATTTTTTTGCGAATAATGAGTTCGAATTCCCACCAGAATTAAAATAGGTTCCAATAAAGATTCCTAAAATAATTGCCAGTGCAAAATAGATAGGTAAATTGTTTTTATTCATCATTTAAAGTCATTAATTCTACTTCAACACCTGCTTTTCTTAAGAATTTTATGCCTGTTCCATCTTTGTAATCATTCGCGTACACAACTCTTTTAATTCCTGCTTGGTGAATCAATTTACTGCATTCTTTACAAGGAGATAATGTGATGTATAATGTTGCGCCTTTACAAGATTGTGTAGAAGAAGCCACTTTTAAAATTGCGTTTGCTTCTGCGTGCAAAACATACCATTTTGTATAGTTTTCTTCGTCTTCACAAAAGTTTTCAAACCCTGTTGGAGTACCGTTAAATCCATCAGAAATAATCATTCTGTCTTTTACAATTAAAGCACCAACCTGTTTGCGTTCGCAATGCGATAATTTTGCCCATTCTAGGGCCATCTTCAAATAAGCAGTATCGTATTTAAGTTGCTTTTTATTCATGTAGCTAATGTAATAATGTTTTTGTTACTTATTGCGTTAATTATTTACCAAAAAACACGTTCTATCATCATCGGAATTACAAAGCCGATAACAATTGCAGATGTAACGAGTACCCAATCTCTTTTAGAAACTTTGAAAAAGGATTGTAAAACAGTTCCGACAATTAAGATTCCAAATACAATAATTACTTGCGATAATTCGATTCCTAAGGCAAACTCAATTAACGGCATTAGCTTGTCTTCTTCCTTACCAATCATCATTCTAAAATAATTAGAAAAACCTAAGCCGTGAATTAGTCCAAAAAACAACGCGAAAATCAAGTTTATGTTGTCTTTTGTTGTTGCTGTTTTTGATATGTTTAAAATATTTACGACACCAGTAATACATATGGTTACAGGAATTAAAAACTCAATGATTGTCACGTCAATTTTTAAAACTCCATAGGCTGATAAAGCCAATGTGACAGAATGTCCAAGTGTGAATAAGGTAATTAGCCAAAGTACTTTTTTAAATTGATGAAAAGAGAAAACAACGGCCAATACAATTAAAAATAAAATATGATCATATGCAGAGAAATCCAATACGTGATTCAAGCCTATTTTTACATATAAAAGAAATTCGTCCATTACTATTTTTTTTAGAAAATCAAATATATACTCAATACACTTAGGTTTCCAAATTTTTAACTTTTTCTTTTTCTCTGCGTTAAAATTTACAACCGTAACGTGGCTTTGCTTGAAAAATGATATCTAGGTAATAGAAAAAATATATTCGCTAAGTTTGCTAAAATCCAGGCATCAAAATAAATAATGTCTAGGTTCTTCATCTTACTAAAAAAAAGCAGAGTTTCTAAATCTATTATAGAGTGTTGTGAGGTAATCTTTATAAAACACTTTATCGCTTGTTATAATTTATCTATTAAAGTAGGGTTTGTATAATGCAAAGAGTTATAACTTTGTAATTAACAATATTTCATTCATGAGAAAAACAATACTTTCACTTTTATTACTACTTCCTTTATTCTCTTATAGTCAAGCATACAAGAAGTTAATGCAAAATAATACTTCTTCAATATCTGAAATTCAGGAATCTGCAAGGAAATACTTTTTAATAAAAGGAACAGGAAAAGGTACTGGTTACAAACAATACAAGCGTTGGGAGTACAATGCAAAAAGGATGCAGTCAGAAAATGGAGAAATTCGTTCGAGTCATTTTTTCTCTAAAGAATACGCAAAATATAACGCCACTTTAAATAAACGAAGCAGGCAGATTCAAAGTTCTCAAGGTAAATGGGAGGCATTAGGTCCTACAAATTGGACAGCTACTAGCGGGTATAATCCCGGAATTGGAAGAGTCACTTCTATTGCAATAGATAAAAATGATGATAAAAAAATTATTATTGGTTCACAAACTGGAGGTGTATGGAAATCTACAAATAAAGGAGAGAGTTGGGTTTCTTTAAGTGATCAATTTTCTACTATGAATGTATATTCGTTAGCGATTCATCCAACAGAACCAAATAGTTTTTTTTGGGGATCAACAGATGGTAACATTTATAAATCGATCAATAGTGGAAGCACGTGGAGTTTATTAGGAACCTTAAATAACGGTAATGTCAATAAAATAATAATCAATCCCAATACTCCAAATATAATGTTCGCAACTGTGAGTGGTAGTGGAGTTTTTAAATCAATAAATGAAGGTGCAAGTTGGATAAAAGTGTCAACAGAAGAAAGTGGTGTAGATATAGAATTCCAGCCAGGAAATCCAAATATTATTTATGCCTCAGGTTTTGGTTTCCATAAGTCTATTGATGGAGGAGCAGTTTGGACAAAAGTTTCTACAGGTTTTGGCGGAGGTCTTAAAATGATTGGAGTTTCTCCTGCTAATAAAGAAACTGTATATGTAATTGAAGAAGAAAGTGGCATTTTTGGAGGATTGTACGTTTCTACAAATAGTGGTTTTAGTTTTGTAAAGAAAACACATACTAATAAAAATTATTTTGGGTATTCTACTTCTGCTGATGATGATTCTGGACAGGCGCCTAGAGATATGGGAATTGCTGTTTCTACAACCAATATTAATGAAGTTCATATTGCAGGAATTAATACTTGGCGTTCATTAGATGGAGGAACTACTTTTTTGCCATCTTCAGATTGGACACCAGAAGGAGCTAGATTCGCAAACTTAGGGTACTGTCATGCAGATGTAGACGATTTGTTATATCATGGAAGCGAATTATATGTAATTTCAGATGGAGGTGTTTATGTTGCAGAAAACCCTGGCGGAACGATAAGTCCAACTTTCTATACTGATAAATCTACTGGATTGGGGATTCATCAGTTTTATAAAATTGGAGTTTCTCAAACAAGTCCTGTTGTTATTTCAGGTGGTGCTCAAGACAATGGTACTTCTGCGTATGTTAATAATGTTTGGAAAAATTGGTGTGGAGCAGACGGGATGGAATCATTTGTTGATAAAACGGATACAACCATACTGTATGGTACACAACAGAGTGGTGGTTTGGTTAAGTCAATTGATGGTGGGGATACCTACGATAATATTGGCAAACCTGATGATACAGAATCGGGTAATTGGGTAACTCCTTTTGAACAGGATCCAATTGCCGTAAATACAATTTACGCAGCGTTTGAAAGTGTGCATAAATCTGAAGACGGTGGAGGAACATGGAGTTCCATTTCACAAAAATTTGATTCTTCTATAAATCATTTAAAAATAGCGTCATCAAATAATCAAATAATATACACAGCTTTTAGTGATCAGCTATATAAAACAACTACAGGAGGTGGTGTTTGGATACGTTTAACTGGTTTTTTAGGTTCGATTAATTCGATTTCTATCCACCCAAAAGATGCAAATAAGGTTGCTATTTCAACTACTAGCAACAATAAGGTGTATGTATCTACAGATGGTGGGGGTACTTGGGTTGCAAAAAAGACAGGTCTACCAAATTTAGCTGCACTAGCTATTGTTTGGGATGATAACGGTAAAGACGGTTTATATGTTGGAATGAATTACGGAGTATATTATATAGATAACACATTAAGTAGTTGGCAACCCTTTTCTAATTTGTTGCCAAATGTGATGATTAACGAATTAGAAATTAATACCGTTGATAAAAAATTATATGTAGCTACTTATGGTAGAGGAGTTTGGGCAACTCCTGTACATGGAAGTTCAGTTTTATCTGTTGATGATATCAGTTTATTAGAAAAAATAAAGATTTTCCCTAATCCAGCAACTTCTTTTGTTCAAATTCAATGGAATGAATCTAATAAATCAGAAGTGCGTTTATTTAATTTAAATGGCCAAATGATTTATCTTAAAAAGGGGGTTTCACTAACAGATTATAAAATAGATGTTCGTGCCTTACCTTCTGGGATGTATTTTTTAAGAATAAACTCTAAAAAAGGAGTTTTCACGAAAAAAGTAATTATAAAAACGAAATCAAACTAAAGGAGAGGAATAATTTACAATAAATAAAAAAACCTCAATTATTATAATTGAGGTTTTTTAAGTTGTACTCGAGGCGGGAATCGAACCCGCACTTCCGAAAAAACTGGATTTTGAATCCAGTTTTTAATGTT
>Ga0209395_1002074_pt1 | contig 26987 bp, 22 predicted proteins | sample GOMGulsemesocosm_3_FD_184635 | JGI IMG/M metagenome (GOLD analysis project Ga0209395, IMG submission 184635) | Methane-oxidizing microbial communities from mesocosms in the Gulf of Mexico - GOM9D Gulf of Mexico (SPAdes) (version 2) | ecosystem: Environmental > Aquatic > Marine > Cold seeps... | reverse complement strand
CGATAAAGTCACCGTAAAAAATACGACAACCACTACATGGCCACATTGGCTAAGCACAATTTCAGTATTTCCTCGTCACCAAGGCCTAATCGCAAGTGCAATGGCATTGAGTTTGTTGGCAGTGTCCTATTTTTTGTTTATCCCAGCGCCAACAATTAATAACGCCAGTCAAATCATCTATATTGAGCAACTACGCAGCGCACAACTGCCTAAGGTGCATATTCAATCACTCGATAAAACGCCTAATTATCAGTTGCTCATTTTGTTAGATGATTATCAGCCCCCTGCTTTTTTAATTAGTATTTTTAGCAAGGCAGACAATAGCCTTATTTTTGAAAAGACTATTAAGCCTAATACTGAAGGAGAAATACCGATCATTATTAACAAGGCATTACTTGAGCATAGTGCCTATGTTTTGAAAGTTGTACCAGTGACCAATCCGCAATCTTATCAATTTTTACTTGAGGTACAATAATGCGTAGCCTGCGTGGTACTTGGTTCCTGATGTTCTTTGTGTGGTGGTTGCAGTCAACTGACACTATTGCAAGCACTTCTGAGATTACATTAAGTCAAGACAGTGCTCAGCTCGTTCATACAACGACACAAGTTGATAATCAGACTAAACGAATTAAGTTAACGATGCGCCAAAACGGACTCCTGATCATTATTAGTCAGCAATCAGGGGAGGACATCAGTCATAAACTAACCCTCAATACTAAATTTATCGGCGAAATAAATGGACTAAATATCACTCAAGGTCCAGAAATTGCTGCTATAGAAGTCAATGCGGAAGATACTGTACTAATTGAGGTAACGGTTACTTCAACAACGGATGCCAAGCTCCAAGTCAGTACAGCCACAACGCTAGTTACTCCTAGCCAGCCGGATTTTGAGCAACTAAAATCCAGCTATTTATCGCTGACTCAGATGGGGATAGCATTTGCCAAATCAGGAGACGCTCCTTTAGACGAATATAACCAACTGTTAGAACAGGCGCTAGCCCATAGCGAGCGAGGACTAAAAGACCTACAAGACAAAGAAACCTCTGCTTTTTATCATTTAATGCATGCGCTTATTTTATACGATCTTGGCAATCTAGCGCGTTCAAGAGAGCAATTTGAACATTTACTTGATCAACAAACGGCGCTTCCTTCCTCGCTTACGATGCTGGCCAAGTACTTCTATACTCAGTATTTTGGTTCCGCGCTAGCTAAAGGTGCCGTGTTATCTCTATTAACCCAAGTAGTCGATTTGGCAGAACGCCACCAAGATAGCTCAATCATCCAAAACGCCAGTGTCGACATCTGTACCCTGAATGCGCAAAATGATCGAAACCAGCAAGCACTCACGTGCTTTGAAGCCATTTTGTCCAATAAACTGCTCGCCAATGCGCCCTATAAGTTGGCCATCATGTCATCGAATTTAGCCAATGTTTATCAAAAGACGGGACAACATCGTCTGGCCGTTTATCATCGTCAGGATGCTCTAACACATCTAGAAGCAGTCAAATATTGGCCGGGGTATCGTACAGCGTATCAATTACAAAAGGCACTTTATCTCAGGGATCAAGCCACCCACCTACTCAGTTTAGGACTCAATAATAATGCCTTATCAAACCATTTAGCCTCATTGCATATATTCAAGCAGCTAAACCGACAACGTTTTATTAATTTCACGCTACTGGACTTAGCTCGGTTGTATCTTGAATATGATCAACCTCATCTAGCAAAACGCTTTGCCAATGCGGTCTACCAATCTAGCATCAAGGATCAACAAGCTGACGTCGATGGTTTACATTTCAGTTCCTCGCTAGAGTTAATGTCTATTTATCAGCACCTTAAAGAAACAAAACGTGCTAAAAAATACTATAAAATTGCTTTACAGGCCGCCCAATTAAATAATCATGCTCGACGCCAAAGTCTGCTCGCCTTACGCTCATTAGCGCTTAATTATTCCGAAACCGAGCAACGACGTGAACTGGAATTGCTACGAGATAATCTGGATCCGAATCAGCAACAGGATATTATTGATCGCGTTAATATCGCGCTCAGTGAACAGTATTTAAGCGCCGATGATCACCTGATGGCACTCTCAACACTTAACACGTTACAAGATGCTGAATTGAGTTTTAAACAAAAAATAAATGTGCTGTACCTTAAAGCTCGCTTGCTGCACAACAAGCAACAAGATAAAGCGGCGTTAGAATATATTGCGGAGGCTGAACGTTTCATTGACCAGCACTTTATGAATCTCGATAATGTTGGGCTTAAGCGCAGCTTCTACCATCAGCATCAACCCATTTATTTCTTAAAAACCGCTATATTGGCATCGCTATATAAACAAACAAATGATCAAAACTACTTATGGCAAGCCAGTACAACTAATCAAATAACTCTCTCTCAACGCCGAAAAAACAATGCAGAACTCGCCAAGAAAAATCGTAGATTTTCGTTAGCGCAACAAGTCAACAAACATAATAAATCAGTAAATAACAGTATCCCACTGGAGTTTATAGAGCAGTTGCTTGCACTTGAAAATATCGACAACAATGGATATTCGGCACAGATCCTATCGCCACAACTTAAATTAAACGATGATAACACTCCGGCAAACACGACGACATTGCACTATGTCCTAGCCTCGCCATCGTCCTATCTATTTGTGATCAATAGTAAGCGTATCACCATGAAACTGCTACCAGACAAAGCAGCCATATCGTCGGATATCAATAAATTACTTGAGGCGATAAAAAAATCACAACCGAAAGGGTTTGTTATCGCCAAATCATTATCTGAGCAGCTACTACCACGCTCCATATTTGAGACAGATAGTACGATAGTGACGAATCTACGGGTTATTGCTAGCGGCGCATTATGGCAACTCCCCTTCAACCTACTGCCTTTAGCGCAAAGCACCCATTGGCAAGACAAGCTATTAATCGATAATTTTACCGTCAATAAAAGCACCACTTTGCATAGCAAGAGAGATCAAAAATCACCAGAGCGTTTTCTCGTTATTAGCGACCCAGTATACTCATTTGACGATAGACGAGCGGTCAACTTTTCCAATGGCGCAAACCATAATGCGTTGTACCCTTTACCTAGGCTCAAAAGTACACAATTAGAAAAACAGGCGATAGAGCAATATTTCCCGCAGAAAGAGATTCTATCATTAGCGGGCTTTACGGCGACGAAAAGCCAAGTTATCGATGCCCTAAAACAAGATTATCAAGTGATTCATATTGCTAGTCACGGGTTTGCCAATAAGGGAAACCATCATGATGCAGGACTCTATTTTAGCGCTGTTAATGCCAATGGAAAACAAAGTGAGAACTTACTTAGTCTCTATGAAATTGAACAACTAACGAGCAATGCTCAACTCGTTATCTTAAGCGCCTGCCAAACCAATGTCGGCAAGGCATATTTTAAACGCGCTAGCGATAGCATTGCATTGTCGTTCCTAAAAAGTGGAGTGACTAGTGTTATAGCGAGTCAATGGCAAGTGCCTTCTCGCTCTACAGCTAAATTAATGCAAGGGTTTTATTATGAACTCAGTTTGGCTCAATCGAGTTACCCACAAGCATTACGGTCGGCGATGTTAACGCTACGGAAAAAATATTCGAATCCATCTCGGTGGGCTGGATTTACACTCATTACAAATTCCTAAATCAACGATTAGTCGAGGCAACTTATGAAAAGTAGAAATTTAACGTTAAAATTCAGCGACAACACCAGCGGTTTAAAGCTACTAGATGTTCATCAGATCTCATTTGAACTGGAAAATAACAAGGGCTTCATCTTAGTAAAAGCGACCAAGGTTATCGCTGACGATTGTAAAGTGATCAAGGCTTGGTCTAGTGTCACACGAGCAGTTTACGATAAATGTTCCAATACGATTTTCGGTATTATACATGCTGATGACCTAGATGAACCCGACAAACCAGACGGCAGCAAGGCGACAGAACTCAACGCTCAAGCGGGTGATGATTGCGAATTACAATGGTGTTTTTTATTCAACTTATCAGTCGACGAATTTGATGTGATCTTAAATAGCCAGAGTTGTGATCCTAGTTTTGCTAACCCACGCGGACCTCGCAACGGTGGTGGCACGATAAATTGATATCTTGAATCGAAAAAAAACTATATCCGAGAATCATATTCGTGCTTATAATGAATTTTTAATAATCAGGCATGGGCACGCTTGTGAAGACGACTCTTATATCGCTAATTTCACTATTTACTAGCTGTTTTATTCTGTTTTTTGCCAATGGCTTAATCAATGTTTTGCTACCGGTACGGATGGGACTAGAACAAGTTAATACCGATACCATCGGGCTGGTATTATCACTGTATTTTGTCGGTATGTTAATCGGTGCAATATACAGTAAAAATTTGATTAACCAGTCTGGGCATATTCGAATGTTTGCCGGCTGTGTCGCGTTGAGTGCGGTCAGTATTTTAGTCTGTAGCTTGTATACCGATCCGGTACTATGGGCGGCGATGCGTGTATTACTGGGCTTTTGTAATGCCTGTGCGTTTACCGCGATGGAGAGTTGGCTCAGTGACGCGGCAACCAAAGAGAATCGCGGCAAGCTGTTATCTGTTTATCATGGTACCGCGCTGTTTGGTTTATTTAGTGGCCAGTTCCTCATGAATGCCGCCGATCCAAGTACCAGCATATTATTCGTTTTATCGGGTATTTTCTTGTGCATGGCGGTTATCCCAGTGTCATTGAGTCGTCACAAAGGGCCCATTGTTGAAGATGTCACCGCGATTTCAATCGTTAAGCTGGCCAACATATCTCCGCTTGGTGTCGCCACGTGTATTATTGGCAGTGGCGCCTACGCCTCGATGTTTAATCTGTTGCCAGTGTTTGCCAAGGAATATAGCATCGTTGAGTTTGAACTCTCAATCTACATGGGGGTGGCAATCCTTGGCGCCTTTTTAATGCAATTCCCCATCGGCTATCTGTCGGATAAGTTTGACCGTCGTACCGTGCTGCTCACGATGTTGTCGGGCTCGGTGATGGTCGTATTAAGCGTACCATCGACGGCAGCGCAAGGCCTTGGCTGGCCGCTTATCTTAGCCACTATGCTGAGTGGCGGCATTCTGGCCTGTCTCTATCCGGTCAGTGTGTCAGAGACCCTCGATAAACTTAAGCAAAATGAAATGGTCGCGGCGATGAGCACCATGATCCTGATTGGCGCTATCGGCGGTGTTATTGGCCCCTACTCTGCCTCACTATTGATGAAGGCCTTTGGCAACGGTGCGTTATTCTACTTTATTGCCGCACTACAAATCGCGCTAGCGAGCTTTGTGGTTTATCGCATGAGCGCCCGTAAGGCACTACCGGTTGATGAACAAGAGAGTTATGTTATGCAAAGTGCAATGACAGCTGTCGCGCCGGAGCTTGATCCTCGAACCGAATACCTAGAGCCTAAATATGAACTTTCCGACCAAGCTAAGACCGCACAAGAATTAGCTGAACTGGATCCCGCGGCAGCGGTTAAAATGGCCAGAGCAATTGCGATTGATAATCCTGATAAAGGCGTTGAAGTGGCCACGGCAGTGGCAAGCGTTGAAGGTATCGATGTACTGCGTCTCTATGAAGTCATGAAAGAAGCGGCGCCGTTTGATATGCCACAAATAACCCAAGCGATTGTTACCACCAAGCCTGAGCTAGCCTACGAGCTGGTATCCAAATTGGCGCACTGGTATCCAACCCAAGTGGTGTCAGTGGCCAGGGATATTAGTGAGGCGATGCCTGAGTTACGCTGTGAAATGGCGCGGGTTGCCGTAGAGTCTGCACCAGAGACGGCGACACAAGTCGCGGAATACTACGCACAAATACTTAACGAAGAGCAAGAAGCCGCCCGTCCAGCCGATAGAGTCGATGATGACACCGAACAAGAGGCCCTTGATATTGCATCGCAAATCTGGGAAAGCGCGCCAGAGCATGCACTTGATATCGCGGTTGCTATCGCCGATGCTGCGCCAGAAAGCATCGTCGAAATAGCCGCTGGTGCGGCGGAAATCATTCATCAACAAGAAGCGATGGAATCGGATGCTAACGATGATGCAAATGACGAAACACCGTCAGAAAGCGATTTAGCGGTGGAGTTGGTACAACGTTTAAGTGAGGTATCACCTGAAGATACCGCTGAGTTAGCCGCCGTTATCGTTGATGCGATCCCTGATGCGGCCTCAGATGTAGTAGATGCTATTTCACAAGGTGACTCATCTATAGAAGGTGAATGGGTCGAGTTAATCGACGATGCGCCACAGCAGCCTAACGACTAACTTAGCTAGATCCGCTACAGAAATATGGTCTTACCCGTTATATCAAGAGGTGAGCAAGACAAATAACAGAAACCTAAAACGTTTACAATGAGTCTCAAAAAGAGCCAGTGCACTGGCTCTTTTTGAGCATTTACCAAGTCAGTAATACGACCGATACTCTTGCTTTATCTAGTTAAACCATGCTATTAACCATGACTGCGTCATTTGGTGAACGTAGATAACAAAGCAGGGATAGGCGATGAATAGCAGTTTTGATTTTGATTTAAGAGCACTCGAAATATTTGTTGCTACTGTCGAGTCAGGCAACATGTCTGCAACGGCAGAGCAGCTAGGTACCACTCAACCGGCGGTCTCGCAAAATCTGTCAAACTTAGAGAAATCACTTAAAGTTCAACTGCTCGATCGTACCGTTCGTCCAATTGAGGTGACCACTGCCGGACGTTTTTTGTATGACAGCGCATGCAAGTTGCTCTCTCAAGCAAGAAAGACCAATAATGACATTTTACACGCTAATTTTAAGCACCTTACCCACGTTAACATTGCGATGGTGGATTCTTTGGCCACCTCATTTGGCCCCGCCTTAATTCAATCAATAAAAAAACACACTAGCGAATGGTCTATTACTACCGGGATGTCCCACATGCACGCCAATGCACTGATGTCACGAAGTGTTGATATGATCCTCTCTGACGATGCACTCGAAAGTCATGTTGAATTAAAACGTCATCGGATCTTGCGAGAGCCTTTTATCGTTGTCACTCCAAAATCTTATCAGGGCAAAGTCACGAGTCTTGATGCTCTAAATCGACAGCTTGATTTTGTTCGCTACAGCGCCGCCTCATTAATTGGTAGCACCGTGGAGCGCTACTTAACGAGAATGAAAGTAAATGCACCGCACTGTTTAAGCCTCGATAATACGTTCGCGATACTGTCTTCAGTAACCGCAGGGCTTGGCTGGACAATCACCACGCCGCTATGTCTATTTCACAACGGCTTTGATCATCAGCAGTTTAACTGTCACCCTTTACCTGGCGATGAGCTTTTTCGTAACTTAATCTTAGTCACTCGCCCTAACGATTTGTGGGATTTACCACAAATTTTAACTAAAGATATCCACGCAATGCTCAGCAACGAATTTTTAACATATATAAATCGCGATTTATCTTGGCTAAAACAACAAATAAAGATCGGATAGAGTCTGCCACCTCCTTCCCACGAGATCCCCCCAACTCCACCCCCACGACAAGCAATTACTTATCAACAAGATAACAATAAAACACTCTACTATTAGTTTTTCTTATAGTATCTTTATGATGCTGACTTATTGTATTTGAAGTGCATAAACAACAGTATTAGTATCGTTATTGATTTACTACCAAACTAAACATAATCGCAACATGTTATACCGTATATTTTCATTCGTTACGGATATACAAACAATTAGCGCAAACATTAGAGAGGAAAAAGCATGTCAAACAATAACACCTCAACCGTCGAATATGATGAGGTCTCCGCAGACTATCTCGATAAGCGACAATTAAAAAAGGGCGCAGCAGGCTGGATCCTACTTGCAAGCCTCGGCGTTTCTTACGTCATATCCGGTGACTTTGCTGGCTGGAACTTCGGACTAGAACAAGGTGGGTTTGGCGGTATGCTAATCGCTACTATCTTAATGGCAACCATGTACACCTGTATGATTTTTGGTTTAGCCGAATTATCTTCCTCACTGCCAACGGCTGGCGGCGGTTACAGTTTTGCTCGTCGCGCGATGGGCCCTTGGGGTGGTTTCCTCACCGGTACCGCAATTTTACTAGAATACTCCATTGCACCAGCCGCCATTGCGGTATTTATTGGTGGATACGTCAATGAGATATTCGGGCTCAACGGACCGATGATCTATGCCGGTGTATATATAATTTTCGTCGGTATTCATTTGTTTGGCGCTGGTGAAGCGTTGAAGATATTGATGGTTATCACCGGTATTGCCGTTCTTGCGTTGCTGGTATTTGCCCTTGGTTTAATCCCTCATTTTGACTACAACAATCTATTTGATATTACTGTTAATGAGCAGGCTATGGGAGCGAGCACCTTCTTGCCTGAAGGTTACATCGGAATATGGAGCGCGATACCTTTTGCAATCTGGTTATTCCTAGCCGTTGAAGGGGTGCCACTTGCCGCTGAAGAAACATCCAACCCCGCTAAAGATATGCCTAAAGGCATTATCGTTGCGATGGTTATTCTGCTAGTTTTCGCCTTCATGGTCTTATTTTTGGCGCCGGGTGTTGCTGGTTCAGAGCTGATGAAAGACCACGGTGCGCCGCTAGTGGGAGCACTGCAAGTTGTTTACGGTGAGAACTCTGGCATTGCAACCTTTGTCAACGTCGTTGGCTTATTTGGTTTAATCGCGAGCTTCTTTTCGATTATCTTCGCTTATTCACGTCAAGTGTTCGCCCTGTCAAGAGCGGGTTACTTGCCGCGCTTCCTTTCGGTTACCGGCAGTAGAAAAGTACCGACCATGGCACTTATCATCCCTGGTATTATCGGTTTTTTACTTTCATTAACCGAGCAAGGTGACTTAATGATCACCATGGCAGTGTTCGGCGCGACACTCTCTTACGCGTTAATGATGCTGTCGCATATAATCCTACGCCGCAAAGAGCCAAACCTAGAGCGGCCTTACCGCACTCCTGGTGGCACAATAACCACAGGTATTGCGCTGGTTCTTGCTGTAGTTGCTTTCGCTAGCACCTTCGTGGTTAGCTTAGAGGCAGCCCTATGGTCTGGTATTTTCTACGCCATCTTAGTTGCCTACTTCGCTTTCTACAGTCGTCATCACTTGGTGGCCAAGTCACCCGACGAAGAATTCGCCGCGATCAATGATGCTGAGTCAGAATTAGATACCCAATAATGCAAATTGAGGGGGAATAAGCCCCCCTCAATTTTAGCTCCCTAATTATCAAGGAACGAATATGCTAGATCCACGAGCAGTACAAAGTGTGACTGATGCCAAAGCCATTATAGAAGAGCGCGGTTTAACTCATATTAAGGTCGGTCTGTTTGACGCCGATGGTGTTATGCGCGGAAAATACATGAGCAAAGAAAAGTTTTTCACCTCACTCGATAACGGTTTTGCATTCTGTGATGTCGTATTGGGCTGGGACTCGAAAGACCAACTTTATGACAATATAACTTACACTGGATGGCACACCGGTTACCCTGATGCACCCGTTAGAATTATTCCACATAGCTGTCGAACTATTCCTTTTGAAGGTGATATGTTGTTATTTATCGCGGAATTTGAAGGAAAAGCACAACAAATATGTCCGCGCGGCACCTTGCAACGCGTGATCAAAAAAGCCAGCGAGATGGGATTGGATGTCACTGCTGCTTTCGAATATGAGTTTTTCATGTTTAATGAGACACCCGATTCGGTACGCGAAAAAGGTTTTAGAAACCTAAAGCCGATCACACCGGACTTCTTTGGTTACTCAATGATCCGAAATTCTGTCCATGCTGAGCTCTATCACGATTTATTAAAACTGTGTGAAGACATGGATATGCCTATCGAAGGCCTTCACACCGAAACTGGCCCCGGCGTACTTGAGGCCGCACTTGCTCATGACAATGCCAGCGACGCTGCCGATAAGGCCGCATTATTTAAAACCTTTATTAAGGTCTGGGCGCAGCGCAACGATATGATGGCCACCTTCATGGCAAAATGGTCTGAGGATTTACCCGGTCAAAGCGGTCATATCCATATATCTTTAACCAATAAAGATGGCTCATCGGCATTTTTCGATGCCGATAAAGAGCACAACATGAGTGATACCCAACGTCACTTCCTGGCAGGACAACAGCGTTTGATGCCTGAGTTTTTGTCGATGATTTCCCCAACAGTCAATAGCTTTAGCCGCATGGTTCCAGGCGTATGGGCGCCACTAGATGCCACTTGGGGCGTTGAGAATCGTACGACCGCACTACGTGTCATTCCTGGCTCGGCTAAATCACAACGGGTTGAATATCGCCTAGGCGCCGCCGACGCCAACCCGTACATCGCCTTAGCCGCTGCCCTCGCCTCAGGTCTTTATGGCATCGAGCATAAGCTTGAGCCTTTCCCACAAGTGAAAGGCAACGCCTACGAACAAGAGCACCCGAGAGAGACCGCTTTACCGAGCACCCTATTTGAAGCCGCGGGTCGCCTAAAAGAATCTAAAGCGGCAAAAGAAATGTTTGGCGAAGAGTTTGTCGCCCATTATGCGGCGTCACGTGAATGGGAAGAGCGTGAATATCGCAAGCATGTTTCCGACTGGGAATTATCACGTTATTTTGAAATTATTTAAGAGCATTAAGACTATGAACAACACTAACATACAACAAACTATCTCGCCGATCGATGGCTCCGTTTATGTCGAAAGAGAATTGGCCAGTCAAGCACAAATAGATCAAACCCTTGCTCAAGCGGTGACCATGCAAAAAGTGTGGCGCAATACGCCACTGAGTGAACGCCGCACGATTTGTTTGGCAATGCTCGACGCGTTTAACGCCAACAGCGAAGAGATAGGTCAACAATTATGTTGGATGATGGGTCGCCCGATTCAATACGCCAAAGGCGAAGTTGCCGGCATGATTGAGCGCGCTCAATATATGATTGACGTTGCCGAGCAAGCTCTCGCCTCGGTTGAACTTCCTCCAATAGAAGGGTTTTCTCGTTATATTAAGCGTGAAGCGCTGGGGGTAGTCTTTGTTGTCGCACCTTGGAATTATCCATATTTAACCGCTATTAACGCGATTATTCCGGCGATAATGGCGGGAAATACGGTGATATTAAAGCACTCTGCACAGACGCCATTATGCGCCGAGCAATTAGCCAAGGCCTTTAAGGCAGGTGGACTGCCGGACGGTGTTTTTCAATACCTTCACTTAAGTCACCAAGACACCGAAGCCTTAATTAAACAGCCACAAATTGATTATGTTGCCTTCACTGGCTCTGTCGTCGGTGGGGCTATGGTCGAGCAGGCGGCGAGCGGTCGTTTTATCGGTGTTGGGCTTGAACTCGGTGGTAAAGATCCTGCGTATGTGCGTAACGACGCCGATATCAACCACGCCGTTGAGACTTGTATCGACGGCGCATTTTTCAACTCAGGACAATCATGTTGCGGCATCGAGCGTATCTATGTGGCCAGTGAAGTATTCGACGAATTCGTGACTAAAGCGGTAGCTTTAGTCAACACCTACCAACTTGGTCGTTCTGATGATCCTGAAACTACCCTTGGTCCAGTCGTAAAAACTGGCGCAGCTGACTTTGTTCGTGGACAGATAAGCGACGCGGTTACCATGGGGGCCATCGCCCATATAGACCCGACTAGCTTCCCATTAAACAAATACGGCACGCCCTATTTAGCGCCGCAACTACTAACAAATGTTGATCACAGCATGCGCGTAATGACGCAAGAGAGCTTCGGTCCAGTGGTTGGCATCATGAGCGTAGATAGCGATGAGCAAGCAATTGCTCTGATGAATGATTCAGAGTTTGGCCTAACGGCTAGTGTCTTTAGTCGCGATGTTGACGCGGCGCTGGCTATTGGTGAACAACTAGAAACTGGCACCTTTTTCCTTAATCGTTGTGATTATCTTGACCCCGCACTTGCGTGGACAGGCGTTAAAAACTCAGGCCGCGGCTGTACCCTTTCTTCATTAGGTTATGAGTCACTAACCCGACCTAAATCTTTCCATCTCAAAATGCCAAGCTAAGGACGTATGATGAACTTAGATAAATTTACCGCCAATTGGAACTACCCAACCAATATTCGTCAAGGTATTGGGCGCATCAAAGAGTTGCCGAGCATTTGTAAAGAATTGGGCATGAGTGCACCGCTATTAGTGACCGACCCTGGTCTGTGCGAGTTACCAATGATTAGCGAGGCTATTAACGATTGTAATGACAATGGACTCAACTGTGGCTTATTTTCAGGCATTACTAGCAACCCAACCGGTGAAAACGTTGCCGATGGCGTTAATGCCTACAAGGCCGGAAAACACGACGGCGTGATTGCTTTTGGTGGCGGCTCGGCATTAGATGCAGGTAAAGCAATCGCTTTAATGGTTGGTCAAGACCGCCCATTATGGGATTTCGAGGACATTGACGATAACGCTAGTCGTGTCAATGTTGCACGGATGGCGCCGGTTGTTGCGGTTCCCACAACCTCAGGTACTGGCTCTGAAGTTGGCCGCGCATCTGTGATCACCGATGCCCAAGCGCATGTGAAACGACTTATTTTTCATCCAAAAATGTTGCCAGAGATAGTTATCTTAGATGCACAACTTACCGCTCCATTGCCTGCACACTTAACCGCAGCAACCGGAATGGACGCGCTTTCTCACGCACTAGAAGCGTACTGCGCACCATACTATCACCCGATGGCGGAAGGAATCGCGCTAGAAGCAATACGTCTCGTCAAAAACTACTTACCTCGCGCCTGTGTTAATGGTCAAGATCTAGAAGCACGCGCTCAAGTCATGGTGGCATCTACGATGGGGGCAACCGCCTTCCAACGAGGACTTGGTGGGATGCACGCTCTCGCCCACCCTTTAGGGGCCACCTATAACAGTCATCACGGTTTGTTAAACGCGATTCTAATGCCTTATGTGCTGCAAGCAAATCGCGAGGCGATAGAACAGCGCATTACTCGCCTCGCACAATATATTGAACTAGATAATCCAAGCTTTGAAAGCTTCTTAGCCTGGGTTGTAGCACTTAAGAAAGACCTGAAAATCCCCCACTCATTAGCCGAAATTGACATCGACTTAGCGCGGGCGACAAACATTGGTACCATGGCGTTTAATGACCCATCCGCTGGCGGCAATCCGATTGCATTTAGCCCACAGCAATACAGCCAAATCTTTACGGCTGCAGTACACGGCGATTTGTAAGGTTACACAATGAGGTGAACTAAAATGAAATTAGGAATTTTATTATGCGATCACGTCCAAGAACAACTACAGGGCGAATTTGGTGATTACCCTCAAATGTTCAGGGAGTTATTGCACCAAGTTGATAGGACGTTAGAAATTGAGATATTTGAGGTGATCGCGGGACAGTTCCCAACGGATATCGATCAATGTGATGCTTACATAACCAGTGGTAGTCGCTGGGGAGTCACCGATGGTCTACCCTGGGTGGAGAAACTCAGTGAGTTCATCCGCCAGCTTTATCTAGCCAAGAAGGGGTTTGTCGGCATTTGTTTCGGCCATCAACTAATCGCCCAAGCACTAGGTGGTGAAGTCACTAAGTCTGATAAGGGCTGGGGCATTGGCATCGCTTTTAGCGACATAATTAAACAGAAGAGCTGGATGGAACCGCTCCAACCAACGTTGGATTTAGTGGTTAGTCACCAAGACCAAATTAGTCGGTTGCCACAAGATAGCCAGGTGTTGCTGAGTAATTCATTTTGTCCTTATGCCATGGTGCAAGTAGGTGAGCATTTCTTAGGGATTCAGGGGCATCCCGAGTTTAGCCGAAGCTATTCACTCGCATTAATGAATAGCCGAAAAGACAGAATACCAGCTGATGTCATCGACAATGGCGCAGCGACGTTAAAGCAGCAAACAGATGACTTAATAGCGACCCGGTGGATTTTAAAATTTTTAGAACAAACAATACGGTCTAATAATCAAGACTAACGGGAATACATGCGATGTTTGTGGAGCGCACAGGCGGTGATATTGATGATGTCATTGAGGCGCTTATTAACCCTATAGCCATCACTTCAGTTAACCTGAGCTAGATAATCGTGCCAGCGCTGTTCGTATTCGCTCATCTGACGATGACGTTTCGAGTGCTGGTGCGCCACTAAATCCGCTGTGGTTAACATGGGGCCGACTCGGCACATCCCGCAATACTGTTCACTATCAATCAGATAGTCCGGCAAGTGCAAGTTAGCCTGTAACTCCGGCTGCTGGTTATCACTGTAGTAATAGCTTATGCCCAAGGTTTGTTTTACAAACTTATCGCGATCGACATTACGAATTTTATAATGGGGGAAATCGTTACTGTCGAAATCAGCCTGCCCCAAATACGCCATGCTAGAGCCCTGTGTTAACGATTGTTCAATGTTCCATTGTCGATAGGGTTTGACATCCTTTGAAGTAATAATGGCTAAACCAGCGCCTTGGGGATCGAGGAAGTATTGCTGTGCATGTTTAAGATAGAGATAGAGTAGCCGACGATTGCGCAGGTTGGCATCGCCAAGTTGTGAGGCCTGCACAAAACCTTGCTCCGTGGCATCATTGGGAATAAGCGGAAACTGAAAGATCACCACGTCAAACTGATGCTTGGCTAAGTCCTGCCATGATTCAGGCTTGGTGACATCAAATTGGCAGATAACCTGCGTCTCGCTATCATTCAATTGTTGATAATTTTCTAACCCATATTTCTCGTCAAGGGTGGCCAAGTCATCAAAGACCGTGGCACACAAGGAGCGTGGCTTAAAATGCAAACGCAATGCATTAGAGAATGACAGGTCACCATCACCGATGGTTAACACTCTTAAATTTTCACTGATTAACATTGTTTAGCTGCTGCAGTGCCCATTGTTTAACTTGTGCGAAAGGATAATGCTCCAGACGGGAAAAGCCACTGACGCTACGCGCTTTCACGCGGGTAAACAACGGCGTATGTAATCCACATAAGAATCGGCTTAGCGTGACGGCACTCGGTGCTGCTCCGGTTTTTTTCTCGATATGCTGACAAATTGGTGTACTAAGTTGGCCAAACATTTGCGCCGTCATCGCTGGCTGCTCGATTAGTGGCGGCATATTAGCTATTTGGCCACTACAGACACTGCAATGACCACAAGACTCATTAACCCTGTGGTCAGAAAAGTAACCCGCCAGTAATTTTGATAAACATTGAGGGCTGGCAAAGAAATCGAGAAGATAATTAATCCGCGCTATTTCACTCTGCTCTTTGCTCATAAACTTCGCAGTGAGCTTAGCCGTTAGCTGCGCCACATCAAGCGATGGCACTAGCACATCAAACACCTGCGTCATTTGTTTGGTTTGTAGCTCAATCACCTGATGCTGTTCAAGATAGTCGAGCGCCGCAATCACCCGCTCACGCTTCGCGCCGTAAGCCTGCGTTAACTTGTCAAAGTCTAGAGTCGACCATATCTTGGCATGTGCCGAACTATCGAAGATGGCCTCGATGAATCCAGCGCGTTCGCCACTAAACTTGGCGGCGATCTCGGCCTTGCTCACGAGACACTTATATTTATACTCGGCAAAATAGCTATAACGAGGCTTAATAACCTCCAGTAACTCTAAATACACCAATAACGTTTTGAGAGTCAGGGGACGAATGTTTGCCTGATTAGAGAGGCTTGTTTCCAGAATTTCCCATTGCCCTTGTGCCTGACTTATCTGCTCGAGGATAAAGCCGATAGTATCCGCCTCCGGCGTATCGCCGTAAACGAAATTTTGTAATACGTTTAAGTTATCTCGATTGGCCAGTACTAAGCAATCTGCGGCCTGGCCGTCTCGACCCGCGCGGCCAATTTCTTGCGCATAGTTTTCAATTGATTTGGGCATATCAAAATGAGCCACGAAGCGAATATCACTTTTATCAATCCCCATACCAAAGGCAATCGTCGCGACAATGATTTGTCCCTGGGCGCGCATAAAATTATCGACAATCGAGGTGCGTAGTGGATGGTCAAATCCAGCATGATAAGCAACCGCATCAAAACCCCGCGCTTGCAGTTGCGCGGCAACCTCTTCGGCGGTTTTTTGCAGGGTGACGTAGACAATACCACTGTGTCCTTGCTTGGCGCTAAGCCATTGCTCAAGCACCTGTAGCTTGTCCTGACTCTTGACCCCTTGAACTCCAAGATAGAGGTTTGAACGATAGAAACCTGTTAAGGTAATATGTTCAGGCGCTATGGCGAACTTCTCGCCCATGTCTTTAACCACCTTACTGGTGGCTGTCGCGGTTAGCAACAGGGTTTGCGCGATATTAAATTGGCGCTGATAGAAAGGTAATTTGAGGTAGTCAGGACGAAAATTATGACCCCACTCAGAGATACAATGAGCTTCATCGACCACTAACAAAGATATTTTGACACTATGAAGAAATTGACGGAAGCGTTCATTATTGAGTCGCTCCACCGAGATCATTAACACTTTAATTTCCCCATCTCGCACCCCTTGCATGATGTCATTCGCCTGTTCACGGGTCTGGGTAGAGTCGATACTCGCGGCTTTAATTCCCTTGCTATGCAAAAATGCCAATTGATCCTGCATCAAGGCCAATAATGGTGACACCACTAAGGTTAAATTGGGGAGCTGGGTGGCAGGAAATTGATAACACAATGATTTACCAGAACCGGTAGGAAATATTGCCGCGGCATTGTGCCCTTCACTAAGGTGACCAACCACCTCTTTTTGACCTGTTCGAAACGATGAAAAGCCAAACACTTGCTGTAGGAGTTGTTCCATGAAACCTCAAAAAATTCATTAATTATATTGGCGCAGTCCCAACTAACTGTGGTTGTTGGTTTAACACTTTAAATATCAGCTAATTGAATGATATACAAACTAGAAAAGTGCACTATTTCCCCGACTTTAGGTGCCTTGTTCTAAATGTCTGTTAGGATAAAAATTCAGAGACGAATTTTTAGATTTCCGCTCAGGTGACTGCAGGGATGCAGGAATTAGAGCGACGCAGGATGCCAAAGCCGGGATGCGCATTGAAATCGGTTCCGTTAAAACAGATATTTATTGCAAGATCAGCCACTAAAAAACGGGTCGCCTTTCTTTTGGTTACATTTTCTTTGGCGAAGCGAAGCAAAGAAAAGTAACTGGTGTGCAAACGATATACTTAATATGAACGCATTAACTTAATATACACAACATAAGCCCACCCTCAGTAAATAGATAGCTTCAATTAACTAAAACATAGCCAATTGTATTAGCTTAAAACCAGCCACTGTCGAGGTCATCTTTACACTTTCGATATTGCGCCGCATAGCGTTTGGCACGACTCTCAACCTTACGCGAGACCTTCTTTAGCCAAGGTTTTTTATTGTAAGATTTACGCTTATAACCGCCCCACCCTTCATGATAGTTCAGGTACTGGTGGTAGGCATTCCATTTTGAAACACCGTTGATTTTATGGGTTTTGTAAATAAACCAGCCCATAAAATCCATCGCATCATCAAAATCGTTGCGATCGCCCCAGCTATTGCCGGTCTCTTTGATGTAATCATCCCACGTCATAGTCTTAGCTTGGGCATAACCGTAGGCGCTACTCGCTCTGCCATAGGGAATGAAGCCAAGAAAATAACGCATCGGCGGACGCGCCTCGGCTTTAAACGAACTTTCCTGATACATCATCGCAAGAGGAACATGAACTGGAACCCCCCATTTAGACTTAGTATCGAGCGCCGCTTCGTGCCATTCTTCGTGTTCACTAAAGATAGCGCAGATATTCTCAGGATTGGCGGGTGGCGCAGTGGCGCAGCCGCCAACAATCAGCAGCATAACCACCAACAATCCGTGTCTAAGACTAGCACTCATTTTACGTTGTTATCCTTTAGCAAAGTATTGCGCTAAATACTCATCGATAGAAACGGTATCACCATCTTCGATTTCCTGTTGTGCAGTAAGCGAGTTGACCGCCTGTTGTTCAAGTTCACCATACGAAATAGACGAATAATCATTGCGTGATAATTGCTGCTTGAATTTCACCGCCTGGGCAATACCAAATGGTGTATTGTCGATGTCCAACTCTTTAAGCTGCGCCATTAATTTACCCGAAAAGGTCTGCGCGGGGTCGTTAACCATCGGTCGTAATTGTTCCAAACACGCTTGATACTCTGTGCCACCGTTATGATGGTCAAACAGCTCAGCAATAGATCCTAATACATCAAATAAGCGTATCATCCAGTCTTCAAGAGTAACCTCTCCCGCATCGTCTAATAGCTTCAAACCAGGCTCTCGGCCAGACAAGATTACAGCATTAAGGTTTGATGTTTTCTGGTGACGTTGTGTTTGAGTCATCGGTACATCTTGCCATAGTAGGCAGTGCATTAAGAACATATCCAAGAAGCGCACTTGGCTCGCATCGATACCAATATCGACAAATGGATTAACATCAAGCGATCGGACTTCAATGTATTCGACCCCACCACTGGCTAGCGCCTCTGATGGCTTTTGCCCGGACTTAGCCACGCGTTTTGGTCGAATGGGCGCATAAAGCTCATTCTCGATTTGCAACACGTTGGTATTTAGCTGGCTGTATTGGCCATCTTGCTTAACCCCGATTTCGGCAAACTTAACCGACGGCGTGGCAATAGCTGTATTAACCGAATCGATGTAGTTCTCAATATTGTTATAACAAATCGATAAGTTATCTTGCTCACTGTTGGTATAGCCTAAATCGCTCAAGCGTAGACTGGTACCAAATGGCAAGTAATACGTGCCTTTGCCCATTTTCTCAAAATCGTACGGCATATTGCCTTGTAAGAATGACCCGCATAGCGCCGGAGAAGCACCAAACATGTAAGGAATAACCCAACCTAAGCGATGGAAGTTACGGATCAGTGAGAAGTAACGCTCGGAGCGAAAGTCTTGCACATTATCGTCATTTCCGTAATAAGCTTGCAGTTGCGGCCAAGCCTCATCACCGAGGGAAAAGTTAAAATGTAGTCCAGAAATTATTTGCATCAGACTGCCATAACGATTGCGCAGCCCTTCGCGGTAAATAGTCTTCATCTGTCCGACATTAGAAGTGCCATATTGGGCAATTTCGATATCACCTTCTGCTGCCACGACGCATGGCATGCTCATTGGCCACAGGAGTTCATCACCCAATTTATCGAGGGTAAAGCTATGCACATCGCGCAAATAGCCAAGCAGTTGATCGATATCTTTATGGACAGGGGTAATAAATTCGAGCAATGACTCAGCATAGTCCGTGGTGATCGACGCGTGAGTAAGTGCGGCCCCTAATGCCTTAGCATGGGGCTTATTAGAAAGCTTGCCCGTTTCATCCATCCGCAATGCTTCGCGTTCGATACCGCGTTGGATCTGCGTGAAGACGCTGGCGTACTGTGTTTGTTTTAGCTCTGAAATTTTGTTTTTATAACAATTGATCAAAATGCACTCTCTAAATTTTTCGCGCTGGCGAGTAAACTACGCAGCGAATACCAATGAAACCGACTTTAACACCCGATATTGCCTGCAACAAGCGGTAAAAACTACCATTGAAAATAAATCCATGCGACCGCGACATAACGTAACGTTTTACCGATAAAAATTAACACGGTACTCAACAATAACGGTAACTTTAAATACCCTGCTATAATGCACAAAACATCACCAATCAAGGGCAGCCAACTTAATAATAAACAAAACACACCATATCGGTCAATTAAGCGTATCGCGTGCTTGTTATACTGTCGTTGTTTTAATTTGATCCGGCCGACATATCCTAAGCCATAACTACTTAATGAGCCTAAACTATTACCCAAGCTGGCCACCGTAACTAGCGCTAGCACCTGTTCAGGCTGCTGACCCAATAGATAGACCAATAAGGCTTCTGAACCGCCAGGTAATAAGGTTGCCGCCAAGAAACAACTGACAAATAGGCTTAAAAATATCATCGCCTGTTATCGTTATTATAAAAACTCGAGCACAATCTTACCTTTGACTTGGCCATTTTCTAATTGATGATGGGCAAGGGCCGCCTGATCAAAGTTCATATACTTAGCTATATTGAGTTTAAGTTCGCCCTTTTCAACCATTAACGCTAACTTTTTTAACCTATTGGTATCTTGGGTTATAAGCATTCCTTGAGCGTGGGTACCTTTAACGACCACGGCATCAATTACGGCTGGTGCAGTAATTGATGGCACCGTCACTAAGCGCCTCACTGTCGCTACTTGAGCCAACTGTGCACACGCCTTGTCTCCACCGATAAGATCAAACCATAGGTCAATGGCCCCCACCGTTGAAAAATCATCAAGTTGGTTATAGTCAATTAAAGTCATCGGGCCAAGAGCGCTAAGCATTTTATGGTCTTTAGCATTCGCTACGGCTATCACCTTAGCGCCCTCTCGCAGCGCTAGTTGCACCGCTAGATAGCCTACCGCTCCTGCGGCACCACTAATCAACACGGTTTGTAGTGCCTTAAGCTGACCAAACTCAAATAGCCCTTGCGCGGCGGTAATGCCTGCGACAGGTAACGCTGCGAGCTCGCGGCTTTGTAAGTAAGAAACCTTAACCACAGCGCTCGCAGGCGTAGCAACATATTCACCATAAGCACCCGCTTGACGCGGAAAGCCGACCAGCCCAATAACCTTGTCGCCAACGGTTAATGATGACGTGTTATCGGCAACAGCAACCACTTCACCAAAACAGTCATAACCGAGCACAAAGGGTAAATTGTCTTTATTGTATTCCGCGGCCCAGCCAAGTCCGGCGCGTGTCTTGTAGTCGATCGGGTTGATTGAGGCTGCAATCGTCTTGACTAAGACCTCACCACTGTCAAGTATTGGCATCTCTCGGGTGGTCAATTTTAGGACTTGCGGGCCACCAAATTGAGTAACCGCCATCGCTTGATATTGTGTTGGGAGCTTATTTTGCGACATAAAGCTTTGCCTCTTAATTACATTTTGATAAAGTTTGGCTAATTCTACGCCATGATTAACAGTTTATGATAACTAAATTATTTTTAATACCGATTATTCTTTGCCTGCTATGGGGCGCCTATCTTAAGAATAACGGCTGGAGTCTGCACCAAGGAAAGAAAGGATTTTATGGTATTCTTGGCTTTAGCGGCGTGATCATCGGCTACCTCAGCCTGATGCTGTGGCTAACCTAACTATCACAGTTAGTATCACAGCAATCCCATTTAGAACATCTTAGGCTTTGCCTTTTACACGGCTCGGGCATCCATGCTTCGCTCTAACTCCTACATCCTTGTAGTCGCCGGCTCGGGCATCCATGCTTCGCTCTAACTCCTACATCCTTGTAGTCGCCGGCTCGGGCATCCATGCTTCGCTCTAACTCCTACATCCTTGTAGTCGCCGGCTCGGGCATCCATGCTTCGCTCTAACTCCTACATCCTTGTAGTCGCCGGCTCGGGCATCCATGCGTTTTCACACATGGATGTGTGTACTTAGGAAATGTCTGGAACTAATTTCCTGCTCGATAATTGCTCCTGCATTATTTCTAATGTACACATCCCTGTGCAAACATGGCACCGCGGCATACCGTTCATCCTGAACATCGCCGCTCCTTGCCATCCATGGCACCGCGGCATACCGTTCATCCTGAACATCGCCGCTCCTTGCCATCCATGGCACCGCGGCATACCGTTCATCCTGAACATAAAAAAGGCTTCCAATTGGAAGCCTTTTTTAATGCTCTATTTGCGTTAGCCGCCTACGATAGCCAGTAGGATACCCGCAGCCACTGCCGAGCCCAATACACCGGCAACGTTGGGTCCCATTGCATGCATTAACAAAAAATTATGCGGGTTAGCCTCTAAGCCAACCTTATTGGCAACACGTGCTGCCATAGGCACTGCCGATACGCCAGCGGCGCCAACCAATGGGTTGATAGGCGTCTTAGAGAAGCGCCCCATAATCTTGGCCATCATGACACCTGAAGCCGTACCAATACTAAACGCGACAGCGCCAAGCAATAAGATACCGATGGTTTCAATCGTTAAGAATTTTTCCGCCGAAAGCTTAGAACCAACCGCCAAACCAAGGAATATCGTGACAATATTAATTAATTCATTCTGCGCGGTATTGCTTAACCGATCAACCACACCACATTCGCGCATTAAGTTGCCTAGACAGAACATCCCTACTAAAGGAGTTGCAGCAGGAAGGAACAAAATAGTCGCAAAAAGCACTGCTAACGGAAAGAAAATTTTCTCTTTCTTAGAAACCGGGCGCAACTGCTCCATCACGATTTGACGTTGTTTAAGCGTGGTTAATGCTTTCATGATTGGCGGTTGAATGATTGGTACCAATGCCATGTATGAATAAGCAGCCACCGCGATTGCACCGAGCAACTCAGGCGCCAATCTAGAGGCTAAGAATATCGCAGTCGGGCCATCGGCACCGCCTATAATCGCAATAGCGGATGCATCGGCCAAACTAAATTCAAAGCCAGGCACAAGATTAAGGGCAATAGCACCAAATAGTGTGGCAAAGATACCGAATTGAGCCGCAGCACCTAAGAACAACATCTTAGGGTTAGCTATCAACGCCCCAAAATCGGTCATTGCACCAACACCCATGAAAATCAGCAGTGGGAAAATGCCCGTTTCGATACCGACATGATAGATGTACCATAGGATACCCCCTTCATCGGTAAAGCCCGCCATTGGGATATTAGCCAGCACAGCACCAAAGCCAATAGGTAGCAATAATAATGGCTCATAGCCTCTCGCGATGGCAAGAAACAACAAAAGTCCCCCCACTGCCATCATCACCACCTGACCAATTTCAAAATTGGCCAAACCAGTATCATTCCAAAGTTTTAATAAACCTTCCATTACAACCTCTTAACCAATCGTTAATAGTGAATCGCCAACTTGCACGGCATCACCTTCCTTGGTCGATACTTGAGTCACAGTGCCGCCATTAACTGCGCGTACCTCAGTTTCCATTTTCATCGCTTCCAAGATAATAACAACTTCACCCGCAACGACTTGCTGGCCCGGCTGCACTAAGACTTTAAAGATATTACCCGCTAGCGGCGCCGCAAGCGACTCTCCACCAGAAGCGGCAACAGGCACAGGCGCTGGGACAGCGCCTGGTGCTGCGGCGATGTTACTTAACTCTCCGCCGGCGCCAACTTCCACTTGGTATACTTGACCATTAACACGCACGCTATAACTTTCAGCACCGCCAGATGCAACTGGAGCCGCCACTGGCACAACCACGTCATCCTTAGGATGAGGTTCAAAGGCCTCTGGATTATTACGATTTTCAAGGAACTTCAAGCCAATTTGCGGAAATAACGCATAAGTTAATACGTCATCTTCGATATTTTCACTCAGTGTAATATTCTTTTCCTTGGCGATACCGACAAGCTCTTGCTTTAGCTTATCAAACTCATCTTCAATCAAATCTGCTGGACGACAGGTGATTTCTTCTGCACCGTCAAGCACACGAGCTTGCAACTCAGCGTTCTTAGGTGCAGCGGTCGCGCCGTACTCACCTTTTAATACGCCAGCCGTCTCTTTGGTAATACTCTTATAGCGTTCACCGGTCAACACATTCAATACAGCTTGGGTACCAACAATTTGTGACGTTGGAGTAACTAGCGGGATAAAGCCAAGATCTTTACGCACCTTTGGGATCTCTAGGAGTACTTCGTCCATTCTATCCGCTGCGCCCTGCTCTTTTAGCTGGCTTTCCATGTTGGTTAACATGCCGCCAGGCACTTGCGCCAGTAATATACGTGCATCGACGCCACGCAAGCTACCTTCAAATTTAGCGTATTGCTTACGAACACCGCGGAAGTAAGCGGCGATTTCTTCTAACAATACCAGGTCCAAACCTGTATCAAATTCAGTTTCTTGTGTCATCGCAACAACAGTTTCCGTTGCTGTGTGACCGTAGGTAGAGCTCATCGACGAACAAGCTGTATCGAGCATATCAATGCCCGCTTCAATCGATTTTTGATAAGTAGCCGTCGATAAACCAGTCGTTGCATGGCATTGCATCGCAATAGGTAAATCAACAGTATTCTTTAACGAAGTGATTAATTCGAAGGCTTCAAACGGCTTAAGCAGTCCCGCCATATCTTTAATACATAGCGAATGAGCCCCCATATCTTCAAGACGTTTGGCCATATCAAGCCACGTTTGCAAATTATGAACTGGACTGATGGTATAAGAGATTGTGCCCTGTGCATGTGCACCTACATCAACCACAGACTTTATCGCTGTCTCTAGGTTACGCACATCATTCATCGCATCAAAGACGCGGAATACATCAACACCGTTGGTATGGGCACGCTCAACAAACTTAGTGACAACGTCATCAGCATAGTGACGATAACCTAGCAAATTTTGACCACGTAGCAGCATCTGTTGCGGTGTATTAGGCATCGCTTTCTTGAGTTCTCGAATACGAACCCATGGATCTTCACCTAAATAACGAATACAAGAATCGAACGTTGCTCCACCCCAGGTTTCTAATGACCAGAAGCCAACTTGATCTAACTTGTCGGCAATTGGTAACATATCTTCAAGACGGAAGCGCGTGGCTAATAGAGATTGATGGGCATCGCGTAATACAACATCCGTAAGACCAAGACGTTTAGACATAACTACTCCTAATATAAAAATTTAGTGCGCGACTAATCGCGTGATTTACGGTATTTGTGAACTGCAGCGCTAATGACTGCGACAACGTCAGGACTAACCTGCCCAGTAATGTTGGGTTGTTTTACCGGCGACGCCTTAATTTCTTCGGGGCAAAGCTTTGCGATCACCGTAATGACAATAACCAGCAATCCCAAAAACGCGAAGACACACACCATACCAAGCAACATAATATTTGCTGCGGTAATTAGACCTTCATAAACATCCATAACCTTAACCTATCAATGACAAACTATCGCTTGCTTAATTAAACACACGATTGAATTTCAACGCCTAAAAACAATTATTCAATCACTTCTTGTGCATCAATATTCAATAAAATGATTAAAACAATCAAATTTAACAAAATAATCACTTTATCACCACGTTGAGGACACATTTATACCTGTGCGTTGACTAAGAATCAAGAAAAATTGGTCAGACAACTTAACCAACGGTAACGTTATGCGTTTAGCCACAAGAAAATAGAATACAAAACAGTTTAAATTCAATACGATAAGAATATAACGCACAATTAGTACGCATAAAAAACAACGTAAAAACCTTACCTCAAGACCACAAATCGCATCATATTCCACCGACATGACATCAACAACAACAGCTCCTTAGATGCTTTACGTTTAGGTAAGGAATCATTACAACACTCCAAGTAACCGATTGATAATAATATAGAAACAATTCTCACTTTCGATTAAATGGAGTTTTAGCTTAAACTTCACTCCCCGTAAGACCTTACGTAGACGTCAACATTAATATCGTTATGCTGATGCTCCGTAATCAAAAAGAATTCACTGACTGCTGTTTATTTAACTATATAAATTAAATATGTTGCTGTAACGACGCAGAAACAGCGCTCCTAACACACCCCAATGCCTAATCAGTGATTTACCAACGACATCACCAATCACAAAATATCAATAATATAGAACCTTAATCGGTCGACTATTAGGCTTACTTATTCAACGGGCACCAATTTAAGCTAAATAAACAATAAAAAAAATTAGATATTTACGCAGTAAAATAACTCATTCCCGACACATCAAGAGCTAATTAACTAATTAACAATACCTAACTATGCACAATGTTCGGTGCTATTAGCGAACCCTGTGATCACCAACTGATTGACACGATGGTATTAGAATAATGCATGGCGCACATTGCCCTAATATCGACATTGCGCACAAGGATGTGCGACCTTATAAAATTGCTAGAATCTGACGAATCCCCACGAATAATGAAATAGAGATAATAGAAAAAAATTAAAAAGAAGGGGAACATTCACGGCATTTAGTGATCTGATCTATTGCAACACAAAACAAATCGGAGAATGCCATGAATGCACAATCAATATTGCATGAACACATTGCAAATGCTTGCCCTCAGATTCATAAGGTTCGATTATCATCTCTAATAGCTGCAACAAATGCAGCTTGTCTTTACCAACAAACTTCATTATCTGCGTTAGGCACAAGCCTGTAATGCGAAAACAAAGCATTGCATCAAGCGCGTGGATAGACTGTTAGGAGATCCCCTTATTCATAATGAGCGTGCTCACATTTATAAAGTCATGTGCCAACAGCTTATTGGAAGAAATATTTCCCCCGTTATTTTAGTCGATTGGTCTCAAATTAACGACGGATCTGGATTCCATATATTGCGAGCATCTATTCCAATGGGAGGACGCTCTCTAACACTCTATGAAGAGGTTCACCCGAAGAGCAAAAGTCACAATAGAAAAATACATGGCAAGTTTCTCAATGCACTGACACTGTTGCTGCCATTGGACTTGAAACCAGTACTATTCGCTGATGCTGGCTTCAAAAACCCGTGGTTTAAGCAAGTTGATAAACTCGGCTGGTATTGGATCGGCCGTATTCGACATATTACTCAATTTTGTACCAAGTACTCTTCACATTGGCATAAATGTCGCGATATCGCTGAAATAGCGACGGCGAAACCTGAATATTTGGGTGAAATAATATTGGCAAAAAGTAATCCATTAGAGTGCTTCGCTCACGTGTATAGAAAACCACTCAAAGGGCGTAACAAGATCACCCAAGGAAAACGAGCCTCCCGGCGTTAAAATAGCTGTATTTATGGACGAAACCCGCGTGAACCTTGGTTTATCATCACCAATATGTCGATAACGATTTTATCAGCCCAGCAGGCTATCAATATTTATCACACGCGAATGCAAATAGAAGAAAGCTTTCGAGATAATAAAAACCAGAGAATTGGCTTGAGTCTCAAAGAAACAAAAAGCCACAGTACAGAGCGATTAC
>Ga0209395_1002073_pt1 | contig 26999 bp, 20 predicted proteins | sample GOMGulsemesocosm_3_FD_184635 | JGI IMG/M metagenome (GOLD analysis project Ga0209395, IMG submission 184635) | Methane-oxidizing microbial communities from mesocosms in the Gulf of Mexico - GOM9D Gulf of Mexico (SPAdes) (version 2) | ecosystem: Environmental > Aquatic > Marine > Cold seeps... | reverse complement strand
TATCTTCGTCCAAAGTCGTCAAGGCATTATTAAACAAGTTTAAAAACAAACTTTCATTACCACCCAATTCATATTTAAAATTACTTCTAGTCAACCCTAAAGATCCAGAAAATTCAAATTTCCTATACTCCTTAGATGCTATAAACTGAAACAACCATGAATCTGCGTCTACTATAATTGAATTAATAACCGCCAATGGAGTACTTCCCGGTTGTGGATTAGTAGCCTCCAATTTAAATTCATCGAAATACAAATCTAAATCAAACTTCGAGTAAGACAATAATACAGCTACTTCCAAGCTTTTATCATCGCCTTCTTTTCTCATATACTGAGTTAAGTTATGCTTAATAGCTCCTCCTACAATTTGATAATCGGATACATCAATTTTAACCTTTGGAGAATATCGAAATGAGATATCTGTTTCTTTCCATAATCCAACAGAACCCTGTATATATGGATGTGCTAAAAACGATTCATCAACCCCCTCAAAAGCTTGCATTTCATAATCTTGACCTGCTATTTTAAAATCAAAAAAGGTATTAGTATCTCCACCTAATGCTGTTGGTACAGATGCCGATTGTGCACCTCCTCTTATTTCCATCTTTTGAAATTCCGCATTAGCAACTTTAAAGTTTTTTTGCTTTTTAGGAATAGGTAATACGTTTGCATGTATTGAAAAATCTACTTTAAATTTCCCTACACTTTTCGCAGAACTATACCATGCTGATGATGATTGATACACTGATCCATCGGCCGCTGGACTAACAAAACCTTTTGACAACAAAGCTACATCAGATAACACTCCTTCAGCATCTTGATTAAAACTTTGTGAAAAACCTAACGACGCGCTCAATAGCGTAACACTTAAAACTATCCTACTTAAATTCATTTTATGCATCAATATTTGCGTAAGCAGCATTTTTCTCGATAAACTCTCTACGAGGTGGTACTTCATCACCCATTAACATAGAGAAAACTCTATCAGCCTCAGCATCGCTATCAATAACTACTTTACGCAAAGTTCTGAACTCAGGATCCATTGTAGTTTCCCATAATTGAACTGCGTTCATCTCTCCAAGACCCTTATAACGTTGAATTTTAGCTCCGTCACCGTATTTAAGCATTAATACATCACGCTGATCATCATTCCAAGCATATTCTCCTTTCGCTCCTTTTTTAACCATATATAAAGGTGGCGCTGCAATAAAGACATGCCCTCCTTCAATCAATTCTTTCATGTATCTATAGAAGAATGTCAAAATTAATGTTGCAATATGACTACCATCGACATCGGCATCACACATAATTACAATTTTATGGTAACGTAATTTCGATAAATTTAATGCTTTACTATCTTCTTCAGTTCCAATCGTCACCCCTAATGCAGTAAACATGTTTCTGATTTCTTCATTCTCAAAAACCTTATGTTGCATTGCTTTTTCAACATTCAAAATCTTACCTCTTAAAGGTAAAATTGCTTGGAATGCACGGTCACGACCTTGTTTTGCCGTTCCTCCGGCCGAATCTCCCTCTACAAGGAATACTTCACATTTTGCAGGATCTTGCTCTGAACAATCTGATAATTTACCAGGTAAACCTCCAATACTCATTACCGTTTTACGCTGCACCATTTCACGAGCTTTTGTAGCTGCGTGACGCGCTTGTGCAGCAAGAATTACCTTTTGAACAATTATTTTTGCCTCATCAGGATTTTCTTCTAAATAATCAGTCAACATTTCAGAAACTGCTTGACTTACTGCCGCAGAAACTTCTCTGTTCCCTAACTTTGTTTTTGTTTGCCCTTCAAATTGTGGTTCAGCAACTTTTACCGAAATAATAGCTGTTAACCCTTCACGGAAATCATCTCCTGCTATATCAAATTTTAATTTTGATAGCATTCCAGATGCTTCTGCGTACTTTTTCAAGGTATGCGTTAACCCTCTTCTAAATCCAGATAAATGAGTCCCCCCTTCATGTGTATTGATATTATTTACATATGAATGTAAATTCTCTGAATACGACGTATTATAAACCATTGCAACTTCAACAGGGATTCCGTTTTTCTCCCCTTCCATTGAAATAACATTTGCAGTTAATTGCTCTCTTGTAGCATCCAGATACCTGATAAATTCTGGCAACCCTTCAGTAGAAAGAAATGTTTCTGTAACATCATTACCTTCCTCATCTGTATGACGTTTATCTGTAAGTGATATTTTCAAGCCTTGATTTAAATACGCTAACTCACGTAAACGTGCTGCTAAAGTATCATAATTATATACCGTTGTATCTTTAAAAATAGTATCATCTGGCGTAAAAGTTACCATAGTACCGTTTTTATCTGTTTCACCAATTGGCTTTACAGGATACATTGCTTTACCTTTCTGATATTCTTGTTCCCAAACTTTACCATCTTTATAAACCGTAGCTCTTAAATGATTAGAAAGCGCGTTAACACAAGAAACACCAACACCATGTAACCCTCCAGATACTTTATAAGAATCTTTATCAAACTTTCCTCCAGCACCAATTTTAGTCATTACTACCTCTAAAGCAGAAACTCCTTCTTTTTTATGAATTCCAACAGGAATACCACGACCGTTATCTAAAACAGAAACCGAATTATTTTCATTTATCCATACTTCAACAGTATCACAATGACCAGCCATTGCCTCATCAATAGAGTTATCAATAACTTCATATACTAAATGATGTAATCCTCGTACTCCAACATCACCAATATACATCGAAGGACGCATACGTACATGCTCCATTCCCTCTAATGCCTGAATACTATCTGCTGAATAATCGTGTTTTTTATTTTCTTCGCTCATAAATAATTGCTATTATTCCTCCATTTTTTATGAAGACAGACAAATATAATGAATTGAAACAAATTAGAACGACTTCTAATAGACAGAATAACAAGAGTTGTCAACATTACCTGATTAAATAAAAAACTGCTTAAAACAGCTAAAACAAGTCTTATTTCAGATTTGACACTAAAAAACTAGCCGTTATAAAAAAGTAGATTTAAAAATGGCTTAAAACAGCTTATTTAACAAGAAGTTTTATTTATTTTTCTCTTTTTCACCAATCCATTTAGACAAATACTTGGTGCTTTTAAGAGTGTGATGCATTAACATTGCTCCAATAAAATTTAAAGATCGATGTTGATGTAGAGATTTTGACAATGATTTAACCATTGCAATAAAGTTTTCCTGATACCGAGTATCACTGTAAATTGAATTTATAATTTTAACACCGTTTTTCTGAGATACTCCCCATAAACTTTCGTTTTCATGCAATTCAATTGCTTTAAATGCAATTTCTTCTGGTGTATCAACAATACTCCCATTCCAAGTCAAATCATCATACATTCCTTCTGCTCCTATTGAAGTTGTAACACTTGGCAATCCATTTTGCATCGCATCCGTAAACTTCCCTTTTATCCCTGCACCAAAACGAATTGGAGCGAGGCAAACTCGAGATTCTTGCATTACACGGTTTGCATCATCTACCCAACCCTTAACTAGGAAACCTTGAGCTATATTATTTAATTGCGTGACTTTCTCAGAAGGATAAGAGCCATAGACATGTAGTTCTGCTTTTGGCAACTCTTTTCTAATCATCGGCCAAATAGTTTGCTTTAAATACAATACCATATTCCAATTCGGCTCATGTCTGAAATTACCAATACACATAAAATGTTGTCTATCTTCAAAATTGGGTAGTACTGAAATTTTATCCTCAGTAATTTTATCAATTAGAAAAGGTAAATAACATAATAACGATTCATCAACCTTAAAAACTTCTCGCAACAACTGCATTTCGTACGTAGAAATAATTAAAGACAAATCGCACCTATAAATACTTGCTAATTCTCTTTTTGCTATTTCCGAACTCAATAACTTATCGGTAGTAAACTCAATTCCTTTCTTAAAAGCTTCTTGACGTACTTTTCGCAAGCTATGTAAGTCTTCTGTATCTAAAACTCGAATAGTGTCGGGACATTGTTCTGCTACGCGCCAACCAAATTGTTCTTCAATCATAAATCGATCAAATAGCACCAAGTTTGGCTGTAACTGTTTTACATATTCATCAAAACTATCATGATTTAACTGAATCTGTCGAGTTGTCACCCCAAACTCATTCAAGTTAACCATGTGATTTGTTTCAGTAGCAGTAGTAGCAAAGTGAACTTCCCAGTTTTGCTTTTGAAACAATTCAATTAATTGCATTATTCTACTTCCAGCTGCCGATGAATTTGGCTCTGGCCATACAAAACCAATAATTAATATTTTAGTTGATGTATTCAATTCTAAAATGAATTTGAGAGGTAATCATCCTGATACAATTCAAAAATAATATTCTCTGGAAAACCTTCATCAACACGGGTTGGATGCAGTTGAAATTTATTTTTCATTAACAACGACCTAGAACTTTGATTCTCTTTATGCGTGAAAGCTTCAATCCTTGAAAACTTTAGTTTTTTAAAACCATAAGAAACTACCGCTTTTAACGCTTCAGACATAATTCCCTTCTTTTGAAATTCCGGATTTAAATCGTAACCAACTTCAGCAACTGTATTGCCCTCAGTAAAGTTCCACAGACAAATTGTTCCAATTAGTTTTGAATTATTCTTTAAAGTAATTCCCCAATACCTTACCTTATTCTGTGATATATCTACATTTCTGTCCTTTATGAATTTTACTGACTGACCAATATCAGTTTGTAAATCTCTTTCTATATACTTTCCTACTTCTGGGCTTGACCGAAGAAAAAACACTTCACTTGCATCTGACTCATTAACTTGACGTAAAATTAACCGCTCTGTCTCCAAAACAGAAAAAGAAGTAATATTCATTTTTTTCATTATTATAAATTTTCAATTGCTGCCTCGGCACATCGTTCTCCATCCATTGCTGCGGAAATAATACCCCCTGCATAGCCACCACCTTCACCACAAGGGTATAAACCTTCTACCTCAGGGTGTGCTAAATTTTCTTTCCTAGGAATATTCACCGGAGATGAAGTACGCGATTCTACCCCAATTACATTTGCTTGTTCGGTATAAAATCCATTCATTTTTTTACCGAAAGCTGCAAAACCTTTTCTTAAGCGCCCTCCAATAGATTTTGGTAATAAAGAATGTAATGGTGCTGATTTTAACCCTGGTTGATATGAAGTTGAATTTAAATCATTTGACAACCTTCCTTCTACAAAATCAGTTAAACGCTGTGCCGGAGCAACCTGACTTCTTCCTCCAGCATTAAATGCTAATTTTTCTAAATCTTTTTGAAACTCTAATCCTTTTAAAACTCCGAACTCGTTGTATTTCGGTATATCTTTTTCAACATCTATTTCCACAACAATTCCTGAATTCGCAAATTCATTATTTCGTTTTGATGGAGACATACCATTCACAACCACCTCTCCATTTGCTGTTGCTGCAGGAACAATAAAACCTCCCGGACACATACAAAAAGAGTATACCCCTCTGTCCTTTACCTGATGCACCAAACTATATGCTGCAGCAGGCAACAATTCGTTACGCTCATCACTACAATGATACTGAATAGAATCTATAATTTGTTGCGGATGCTCTACACGAACCCCCATTGCAAAAGACTTTGCTTTTAAGGCTATTTTTTTTTCATGCAATAACTCATAAATATCCCTTGCTGAATGCCCAGTTGCCAAAACAACTGCATTCACAGTCATTTCTGTTCCATTTTTTAAGTGAATAGCTTTAATTTTTTTATCCACTACAACAAAATCAACTACTCTAGTTTCAAAGTGTACCTCTCCACCATATTTTAATATTGTTTCACGAATATTAGTAACTACTTTAGGTAACTTATTTGTTCCAATATGTGGATGGGCATCTACTAAAATTTGATCTGTTGCACCATGGTACACTAAATTTTCAAAAATACGACGTACATCTCCACGTTTTAAACTTCTGGTATATAACTTTCCATCAGAATAAGTCCCGGCTCCACCTTCACCAAAACAGTAATTAGAATCTTCATTCACAAAATGATCTTGATTGATTGCTTTCAAATCACGCCTTCTGTTTTGAACATCTTTACCACGTTCTAAAACAATTGGTTTATAACCTAATTCAATACAACGCAACGCTGCATACATTCCTGCAGGACCAAAACCAATAATATGTATTTTTTTAGCAGAAGAAACATCTTTATAATCAAAAACATACTCAGAAGATTCTGGAGGAAACTCTTTAACATAAACAGCTACTTTATAATTAAACATTATAAGTTTCTTTCTTGCGTCAATAGACTTTCGAAGAATTTTAATGGCATTAATTTCCTTTTTATCAATACCTAAAAAGCTGGCAGCTTTAATTTCAAGAATACCTTCTTTTTTTTCTTCTCTAATTGATACTCGTAACTGTAGCTCTTTTATCATAGCACAAAACTACTCAAAATTTATCCCAAAAAAAAAGGTCTTCCGTACGGAAGACCTTTTACTTTTTAATTTATCCTAAAAAAACTTAGAATTTTACTTTAAGTAAAAATTCCGGTCCTCCATCAGAATGATCTTTGATATCTGACGTTGCAAAATCATAGGCAAATCCTAAATCTAGCATTTCTGCTAACTCAAATGAAGCCATTACGGACACTGAATCATTTAACCTATAGTTAGCGCCTAACTCAAACTTTTTGTAGAAACGTGCTGAAGCACTAAAATCTAATCCAAATGGAGCTCCATCAATATACCTTGTCATTAATGCCGGTATCAATTGAATATTTTCATTTAAATCATAATAATATCCTCCTCCAAACATTACTAAGGTAGCGTCGGTAGCTTCTTGTGCTGAACCTCCTGCTATTTCTTCATAGCGTTCTGCTTGTAATATTCTTGGTGCTGATAAACTCACAAAATAATTGCTCGCTTTATAATAAGCTCCAATACCAAAATTTGGATTAAACTTACTCACCTGACCCTGATTAATTGGATCTGGGGTTTGTAATCTTGTAAAATCTACATTAAAGAAACTCCCTCCAGCTTTTAGTCCTAAAAACAAATCTTTACCTTCTCCAAAACTTAATTTATATGAAAAATTAGCAAAAATGTTTGTTTCTTTTTGGATAAAAACCTTGTCTGAAACAATCTCCAATCCAATCCCAACATTGTCATTAAAACTTCCTTGAGCTGCTATTGATTGTGTTTCTGGACCATCTTGAATTCCTCTGAACTGATCTTTATAACTAATAACATTAATTTCAGTTTTCTCAGTACTTCCTACATAAGCAGGGTTGATTAAACTCATGTTCTGTCTCCAAAATGTATATTCTGGGGTTTGTTGTGCTACTGAACTTACTGAAAACAACAAAGCAAAAACACCTGCTAGTTTATATATTTTTTTCATCTGTATTTTTATTTTTTTTGAACACTTACTAAGTGATTAACCACCTAGTAAGTGTTATTATTTTTCAATAAATTATTAATAGTTAATGTACATCCAACCTTTAACAGTATTAGCCTCTCCTTGATTAGAAGTGTACTCTATTACGTAATAGTATGATCCTGCTGGCAACAATCCACTTCCTCCTTCGGTAGACTCTCCTCCCCAAGTATCATTTACATAATTTGAAGCATCAAAAACTTTAACTCCATGACGGTTAAATACTTTTACAGTACTACTCGCTTGATATTCGATGTTTTCAATATGCCAAAAATCATTTTGGCTATCTCCATTTGGAGTTAATGTATCTGCAGGGATAATTGACTCACAAATATCACCAATACCATCATTATTTAAATCTTCTTGACCTGAATTTGCAGTTAATGGACAGTTATCATTGATATCTAAAACACCATCTGAATCAGTATCTTGACACTCATCTCCTATTCCATTTCCATCCACATCTGATTGATCTGTATTGGCTGCTAAAGGACAGTTATCATTGATATCCAAAATTGTATCACCATCAGTATCCTGACAAGCATCACCTATTCCGTTACCATCAACATCTTCTTGTAATGGGTTAGCAACATCAGGACAGTTATCTACGTCGTCTAAAATTCCATCTCCATCTGCATCATAAACCTGACAAGCATCACCAACTCCATCACCTTCAATATCTTCTTGTAATGGGTTAGCTGTATCTGGACAGTTATCACAAATATCTCCTACTCCATCAGCATCAACATCTTCCTGACCAGCATTTGATGTATTTACACAGTTATCACAAACATCTCCTACACCATCTACATCCGCATCAGCTTGATCCGTGTTTGCTGTAGTTACACAATTATCTACATCATCAAAAATAGTATCTGAATCAGTGTCATCACAAACATCTCCAACACCATTATTATTCCAATCTGCTTGATCAGCGTTTGGTGTATTCACACAGTTATCAGCAACATCAGGCACTCCATCTGCATCTGCATCAGGCATTGGCGTTCCACAAATTTCTAAAGACCAATTATCTAAAGTCCCTACATCTCCGTCGAATAAATCAACAATTTTTAATGTCCAATCTCCTAATGAAGCTTCTCCATTTATTAGCGATAAATCTTCCTCTGGAATAAATAACCCTGTAAACGGTGTTGCTGTACTTCCCGCGATAGGTGTAACAGCATCTTGATCAAAAACAGTATTAACAAAACCAGGACCGCCTCCTGGACCTTCATTACTTACCAATAATACTTCTGTACCATTAGGACTAATAATAGAAACTTCTAGATCTCTATCCCAAGTATGTGTAATATTTATCGTAACGTTTACATCTGTTACAATAACACCTGTTGTAATATTTATTACAGAAAGAACGTCAACATTAGTTTGATCAATATTCTCAACTGTATTATTGGTTTCTGTATTACAATCAATATTTGCAGTAGTAAAACTCCATTCAGCAGAAGTATTATTTGTTCCACATAGTGCATTATTAGATGTTACCACCCAATAATAGGTAGTTAATACCGATAAAGTAGTTGCATTATAACTTGGTGAAGTCAATCCTGTAGCAGATTCAACTAAACCAGTCATACCCGCACCACTATAAATAGCAACATCATAAGTTGTAACATTTGGATCTGCTGCCCATGTTAAAACACTACTAGCTCCTATTTCTGTATCTGCCGGCGTCAATAACGTTGCTGGTGCAACTGCAGCAGCTAACACATCTAACGTAAGTACTGTATCTTTAGTTTCAGTACCATAAGTACCTGTTACTGTTATTGTATATGTCCCAGGAGTAGCCCCAGAAACTGTAGCAGTAATACCGTTTGTATCAGTATTTGCTGTTGGTTGAGAAAAAGCCACTGTAGCAGGTACTGCAGGCGCAATTACATAACTAAAAGTAACCACATCAGAAAATCCTGTTGCAGCATCATAGTCAAAAGTAAATACTGGATTAGGAGTAGTTTCACAAACTTCTAATTCAGTAGCTACAAAAATCATTGAGTAATCAATGTTACATGCTGTAGATGTTAATAGCTCTATTCTTCTTGGAGAATTAGCCATAACTGCCTGAATTCTGGTTACCTGATCTGCCGTAAAAACATCCATACAGCCATCATCAGAATAATCCATATAATTTGCAGATAAATCATTCCCTAAACCATCTGAAGGACAACTATCTTGAGTTACACAACCAAAGTTAGAACCTGTAGCATCTGGAGTATCAGCACAAAAATCATCATTTCCACATCCTCCTGTATCACCCCATATATGACGTAAACCAAGCCAGTGACCTAACTCATGTGTTAAAGTTCTACCAGCATTATAAACACCTCCATTTGGATTTGGATTTGCAACTGAACCTACTGAACTATTTACGATTACAACTCCATCAGTATCCGCTGCACCTCCTACTGGATTCATTCCAGCTAAACCAGAAGCATCAGGAAATTGCGCATAACCAAGAAGTCCACCACTTAAGTTTCCTACCCAAATATTAATATATTTTGTAGGATCCCATTGTGTAGCTGCTTTCATTCCTCCTTCAAAATCTCCATTTGAAAAAGGACCATCACCATAAGCGGTAATTCTATTAATTCCTGGCTCTGCTAAACCAATACCATTTGGATCAACCATAGCCATACAAAATTGTAATTCTGTATCTGCTGCTGCTCCAAATGTAGAACCAGACATATTTCCATAATCCAAGTTTAACTGATCTGTTTGTGCTTGAACTAATGCTGCTGAAATATCATTAGCTGAACCAGCATCTGCAAAAACATGAAAGATCATTGGCAATGTAGATACTGGCATTTTTTGATTTGGATTAGCTGCTTTTTCAGCTTTTAACGCTGCTACTTTAGGCGCTAACCAATTTTCAAATTGTTGATCTGTAGGTAAGTTATATTTTTGTTTTAAAGCTTCATTGTATTCTACAGAAGAACATCTAATTACACTACCTGTTTCTTCAATAGAACGCTTTGCATTTTCACTTTTTGTAAAATCCCAAGGATCTTGCTTTTTTTGAGCAAAAACGGAACAAGTACCGGCCAAAACCATAAGGGATAGCACGCTTTTTCGTAAGTTATGTTTCATGACTTATTTAAATTTAAATAATTAAAATTTAGGTTAATAAAGCGCTAAATGTAATAAAAAAAATCTGTTAAATAAGCTAAAAACACCGATAAGACAAGATCATATTATAAAAAAACATTAAAAATAATATCATGCTATTCAATTGACATCAAAAAAAAGGTCTTCCGTACGGAAGACCTTTTACTTTTAATTTATTCTGAAAAACTTAGAATTTTACTTTAAGTAAAAATTCCGGTCCTCCATCAGAATGATCTTTGATATCTGACGTTGCAAAATCATAGGCAAATCCTAAATCTAGCATTTCTGCTAACTCAAATGAAGCCATTACGGACACTGAATCATTTAACCTATAGTTAGCGCCTAACTCAAACTTTTTGTAGAAACGTGCTGAAGCACTAAAATCTAATCCAAATGGAGCTCCATCAATATACCTTGTCATTAATGCCGGTATCAATTGAATATTTTCATTTAAATCATAATAATATCCTCCTCCAAACATTACTAAGGTAGCGTCGGTAGCTTCTTGTGCTGAACCTCCTGCTATTTCTTCATAGCGTTCTGCTTGTAATATTCTTGGTGCTGATAAACTCACAAAATAATTGCTCGCTTTATAATAAGCTCCAATACCAAAATTTGGATTAAACTTACTCACCTGACCCTGATTAATTGGATCTGGGGTTTGTAATCTTGTAAAATCTACATTAAAGAAACTCCCTCCAGCTTTTAGTCCTAAAAACAAATCTTTACCTTCTCCAAAACTTAATTTATATGAAAAATTAGCAAAAATGTTTGTTTCTTTTTGGATAAAAACCTTGTCTGAAACAATCTCCAATCCAATCCCAACATTGTCATTAAAACTTCCTTGAGCTGCTATTGATTGTGTTTCTGGACCATCTTGAATTCCTCTGAACTGATCTTTATAACTAATAACATTAATTTCAGTTTTCTCAGTACTTCCTACATAAGCAGGGTTGATTAAACTCATGTTCTGTCTCCAAAATGTATATTCTGGGGTTTGTTGTGCTACTGAACTTACTGAAAACAACAAAGCAAAAACACCTGCTAGTTTATATATTTTTTTCATCTGTATTTTTATTTTTTTTGAACACTTACTAAGTGATTAACCACCTAGTAAGTGTTATTATTTTTCAATAAATTATTAATAGTTAATGTACATCCAACCTTTAACAGTATTAGCCTCTCCTTGATTAGAAGTGTACTCTATTACGTAATAGTATGATCCTGCTGGCAACAATCCACTTCCTCCTTCGGTAGACTCTCCTCCCCAAGTATCATTTACATAATTTGAAGCATCAAAAACTTTAACTCCATGACGGTTAAATACTTTTACAGTACTACTCGCTTGATATTCGATGTTTTCAATATGCCAAAAATCATTTTGGCTATCTCCATTTGGAGTTAATGTATCTGCAGGGATAATTGACTCACAAATATCACCAATACCATCATTATTTAAATCTTCTTGACCTGAATTTGCAGTTAATGGACAGTTATCATTGATATCTAAAACACCATCTGAATCAGTATCTTGACACTCATCTCCTATTCCATTTCCATCCACATCTGATTGATCTGTATTGGCTGCTAAAGGACAGTTATCATTGATATCCAAAATTGTATCACCATCAGTATCCTGACAAGCATCACCTATTCCGTTACCATCAACATCTTCTTGTAATGGGTTAGCAACATCAGGACAGTTATCTACGTCGTCTAAAATTCCATCTCCATCTGCATCATAAACCTGACAAGCATCACCAACTCCATCACCTTCAATATCTTCTTGTAATGGGTTAGCTGTATCTGGACAGTTATCACAAATATCTCCTACTCCATCAGCATCAACATCTTCCTGACCAGCATTTGATGTATTTACACAGTTATCACAAACATCTCCTACACCATCTACGTCCGCATCAGCTTGATCAGTATTAGCTGTAGTTATACAATTATCTACATCATCAAAAATAGTATCTGAATCAGTGTCATCACAAACATCTCCAACACCATTATTATTCCAATCTGCTTGATCAGCGTTTGGTGTATTCACACAGTTATCAGTAACATCTGGTATTCCATCTGCATCAGCATCTGGCAACGGTGCTCCACAAATTTCTATTGACCAAGAATCTAATGTACCATCATCTAAATCCCAAAAATCATATACTGATAAGGTCCAATCTCCCATAGAAGTTTCTCCGTTAAATGCTGAAAGCGCATTATCCGGTTGGTAAGTTCCAGTAAACGGCGCATCACCAGTAGTAGTAGCAGATAAAGCTGTTGCAGCTTGATCATCTAAAACAGTATTCGTGAAGTTTTGTGCATTACCAATAATATTAGCAAATAATTCAACTTCAGTACCTGCAGGACTTCTCAATACTAAACGAACATCTTCTACATATACATGAGTAATATTGATCGTAACATTCACATCCGAAATTGTAAACCCTGAATTAAAGTTAATTGTTTGAACTGCCGGCGCACCTTCTAGAGGTTGCCCTAATCCTGCTGGAATTGGTAAGGAAGCGTCAGCTGTTACTATTGTATCACATACAATAGTAGCCGTAGTAAAGCTCCATTCTAATGAATTGTTATTTGTACCACAAACTGAATTTTGTGATGTTACTACCCAGTAATAAGTAGTTAATTCCAATAAAGTAGTTGCATTATAACTTGGTGAAGTCAACCCTGTAGCAGACTCAACTAAACCAACCATTCCTGGAGCACTATAAATTGCTACATCATAACTTGTTGCGTTCGGATCTGCTCCCCAAGTCAAATTTGGAAGAACACCTATAGCTCCATTTAATGGAGACGTTAAACTTGCCGGAGCTACTACACTATCAAACACATTTAGCGTTACATTATAATTTTGAACTTCCGTTCCGTAAGTACCAGTAATTACTATCGTACTACTCCCAGCAGTCGTAATTCCTGAAACCGTAGCTGTAATACCGTTTGTATCAGTATTTGCTGTTGGTTGCGAAAACGTTACTGTTGTCCCTGCTGGATTTCCTGTTGCAGAAAAAGTTACTACATCTGAAAAAGCATCATCTGCATCATAATCAAAAGTGTACACTGCATTTGCTGGCTGACAAACATCAACTGATGTATTTGAAAAATTCAATGCGTAATCAGTTATTCCTGAACACACTGCAGTATTTATTTTAAAATCTCCTTGAACAGAAGCAATATATGCTTCTACATTTGTTGCTTGGCCTGCACTAAACATATACATACAAGCATCATCAACATAATCCATATAATTCATGGTCAATGCTTTTTCTCCAGCAACACATCCGTCTACAGAGCTATTTGATGGACAACCATATGTAGGATTAGCTACTGCTGGTGTATCAGCTATATTATCACCTCCACCTGCACAACCTCCATTAAAGGTATGGTCTAAAGTAAAAAAGTGACCTAATTCATGAGTAACTGTTCTTCCTAAATTGTAAGGTGCTCCAGGTACAATCCCAGATCCTGGACATCCTGCTCCAGAACCAAAAGCTCCTAAATTCATAGTTACAGAAGCTCCGTTAGCTATACTTCCTCCTAAAGGTGAAAACCCTAAAAGTCCTCCACCAATATCCTTAACAAGGAAATTCATGTATCCTCCCCAATTCGCATCAGTTTCCGATCCACCACCGAAATTGTATCCTATTGATACTGCAGGGCCACCTTCTACCATTTCAGGATCTAAGCCTACTGGATGGTTTGTTGTTGCTATACAAAAGAATATATTTGCTACACCAGGATTAGTTCCTGGGTAATCAGGACTCGCAGCTGCCCACAATGTATTATCGGCATTAGTGAAGGTATAATCAGCATTTAATATGTCTATTTGATTTTGTGCCAAAGCTTCTAAACAAGCTCTATCTGCTTCTTGTCCACTAGGAAAATGAACTGCCACAGGAATGATTACTGGTGCCATTTTTGCCTGAAAGTTTCCTGAAACCCTTTTATGAAGCTCAAGTTTAAACTTTTTTTGAGCTTTTGCATACTCCCTAGCGTATACTGGGTCAGCAAGTTTTTCTTTCATATGGGCCACCATTCCGCATTTTTCTTCCTGTGAATACATAACTACAGTAAACACCAACATTAAAAATGTCAGTGTAGCTTTTCGTAAATTAAATTTCATAATGTTTTTTTTGGTTTTTAATCGTTTTATTTAGTTAACAAAGTGTTAAATGTAATAAAAAAAGATTAACCCAACCATATCCTAAATTCTTTTACACGTTCTCTACTCACTATAAGTTCTTCCTCATTATATTTATTTAACTGAATTTTTAATCTCGAATTAGTATATGCAACAATATCCTTTATCGCATTTATGTTTACAAAGAATTTTCTGCTAATTCTGAAAAAATATTTAGGTTCTAACTCTTCCTCTAATTGCTCTAAAGACATATCTAGCAAATAACTTCTCCCATCGGTTTTGGAAAGGTATGTCGACTTATTTTCACTATAAAAGCATTCAATATCTTCAACGGCTATCATTTTTAAATGTTGCCCGATTTTTATTGTAAATCTGTTTTTATACTTTTTTTCAGTTTCTTTAACAAGTAACCTTTTCACATCGGCAAAAGAAATCATTGTATTTTCCTGTTGTGGTTTAAACGATTTATACTTTTCAATAGCAGCATTTAAATCATCTTCGTCTATTGGTTTTAAAAGGTAGTCTATACTATTTAATTTAAAGGCTTCCAACGCATACTGATCATATGCAGTTGTAAATATTACTGCACTTTTAATTTCAATTTCTTCAAAAATTTCGAAGGACAATCCATCAGACAACTGTATGTCTAAAAAAATTAAATCAGGATGTTCATTTGTCAGAAACCATTGCTTTGCCTCAGCTACAGAATGTAACATGGTACTTACATCCATCTGTTGTTTTACTAACATTCTGTTCAATCTTCTTGCAGCCGGTTTTTCGTCTTCGACAATAAGTACTTTCATCTGTTTACATATTTTTTTATTGGTTCTCCCTACAAATTTTGGAAATTTATTATAATGAAATTGTCACGAGTTTCTAAAAAAGGAACCCCCGCAATGACGTTGTTTACTGCCATTTACTTTCTTGCTGTTTCTCTTTTTCCATAAACTCCTGTATTTTTCTTTGCTCCCATTTTTCTCCAAATAAGAGATGTTTCCCAAAAACCCCAAAAGCATGAAAGAAGATTCCAATACCCCAAAATACCCATAATGCAAATGTTCCGAAATCAAAAAACGCCTCGGTAAAACTTTCCCCATCATTCATATTGCTTACAACTTTACTACAACTTATAAACATATTTACAATAAAGTAAGATGCAAAGTGCCAATAAAACCCCTTTATTTTCTCAACTCTTTTCTTTGCTCGATCATAGCGATCATTATATAAATGCTTTTCCATAACTATTCCCATTTATGATTATTTTGTTCTTCTTCATTTAAAAATTGTTTCATTTTTTGTTCTTCCCAATTGGAACTAAAAAATAATCCTCTTCCAAAAACTGATATACCGTGAACCAATAACCCAATCCCCCACCCAATAGCTGTAGAAAAAGAACCTAAATTCCAAAATTCTGTCACATTTGCATAACCTGTATAAATCATTGAAAGTAACATTATATTCACAACAACATACACTATTGCATGCGTATAGAATCCTTTAATTTTGTCTACTTTTTTCTTTGCTCTATTGTAACGATTTTCTTCATTATAATTTTCCATAATATTTCTTTTTACTAACGTTATTTTATTCCCAACGATTCAAATTCTTTTCTTCCTCTTTCATAAACTCTTCAAGCTTTCTATTTTCCCAAGACTTTCCGAAATACTTGTCTTTTCCATAAACTTCATACGCCTGAAAGGCAATACCTACTCCCCAACCTAACATTGGATAAAAAAACCATTTGTGTTCATGCCAACTAGTTTTAAAGTTTATGAATATTAAAAATGGGATAACAATAATATAGGCAAATACACTCCAGTATAACCCTTTTAAATTCTCCAAACGCTTTCTTGCATTTTCATAATTAGTATGTGATGTTGTTGTTTTCATGATTGATGCTTTTTTAGTTAATAATGGTAATTCTACTTTAAATTCGCTTTTTGATTGATTGATTAAAATTGTTCTAGTTGATAAAATTTGATATCGTTCAGTAATATTTTTTAATCCTATTCCGCTAGATTTATTCAACGACCTTTTTTCTTGAAAATTATTGGTTACAGTTAGCGTATTAATTGATTCTACTATACTAATATGTAATGGTTGTTGTTCACTTACAATATTATGCTTTATGCAGTTTTCCAATAAAATTTGTAATGATAGTGGAACTATTTTTGCTTCAGGATTATGAACCTTCTCAGGAATTGTACAATCTATTGCATTTTCAAACCTCATTTTTAGTAACAGCATGTATGTTTTTGCAAAAGCCAATTCCTCCTCTAAGGATACCAAATCCTTATCTTTTTGCTCTAACACATACCGATACACTTTTGACAAAGAGGTTGTAAATTTTTGTGCTTTATCTGTATCTTCTTCTATTAATGATACTAATACATTAAGGCTATTAAATAAAAAATGAGGATCCAACTGACTTTTTAAACTTTCATATTTAGCATTTGCGGTACCTGCAATAATTTTCTGCTGCTTAATTTTCTTTTCTTGCAAAGCTTTAAAAGAATAAAACGATATAAAAAACAGCGATACAACTACCGTTATCACAAAAGGGATAATATAATTTCGAGGGGTTTCATTATTTAAAAAAGCTGTGAAAGATTCTCCTTCAACAATAACATCTTCAACTATTCTCAACAAGAACACTGCACATAACGTTACTAGTATTGAACTCAAAAACCCTAAAACTACACGACTAATTCTATAATCTTCTTTCCCATACTTTTTATCAAAAAATAAATACACGCTTAAGTTCGCTCCATACAATACTGTTGCATATAGCATATACCATAAAAACTGTATCCCTAAGTTTAAATCAATATTAAAAGGTCTTCCTAATAACACAGAAATCACCGTCATGATAACAAAAATTATTATCCCTGTAATAAATGCGTATTTAATATGTTTTACTAAATCATTCATAGTTTATTATTACTGTTATACAAAGGTCATTTTTTTATATCCGTTAAAAAAAGTTTATTACCTGAACTGTTAATTTACAATACTGAATTGTAATTTTACAATTAAAATTAAAAGACTTGTAACAAACTCAAGCTTTTTAAGACTTACCTTAAAGAACAACTTAATTAGTGGAAAAAGAACTAGAGCACAAATTTGTAACTCAACTAGAGAAACATCAAAACATTATTCATAAAGTATGTAGGTTATACACTAATAATCAAGATGCTCATAATGATTTGTTTCAAGAAGTTACTATACAATTATGGAGAGCTTTTCCTAAATTCAGAGGGGAAGCTAAGTTTAGCACATGGATGTATCGTATTGCTTTAAATACCGCTATAACACTTTATAGGAAATCTAAACGCAAAATAAAAACAAATGACATTGCTGATTTTCATTTTAAAATTAAAGCTGAAGAGTATGACGATACAGAAGAAGAGCAACTAAAATTAATGTACGCTGCTATAAAGCAATTATCAGATATTGAAAAAGCATTAATTTTTTTATACCTCGAAGATAAAAACTATAAAGAAATTTCCGCAACAATGGGTATTAGTGAAGTGAATGCACGTGTGAAGATGAATAGAGCTAAAGGAAAATTAAAAAAAATATTAAGTCCGTGATTATGGAAGAATTAGATATACTCAAAAAAAACTGGAATAAAGAAACTCACCCAAAGGTTAGCGCCGATGCGATATACAAAATGATTTTAAAAAAATCTTCTTCAGCGGTAAAGTGGATTTTTATTATTTGTTTAATAGAGTTAAGTATTGGTTTAATTTCCGGAGTGTTTTTTTCAATAGAAAGTTACGAAAATGTAAACCTTCCTTTTTGGATAGAACCTACCGTTACCTATTCCAGCATACTGATAGCTCTTATTTATTCGTTTAAATTTTATAAAAACTATAAAACAATCAATACAACTAGTAGCGTAAATAGCTTGCTAACTAATATTATTAAAACACGTAAAACGGTTAAGCAATACGTACTAATAAACTTAAGTTTAATGGCCATTTTAGTAGTTTTTGTTTTAAGCTACACTTTAACAAGCCCAATTGGAGTAAGCAATGAGATTGCTTTTCAAATTTCAAGCACTAAAGATTATTTTATTCTCGGATTTATAATTCTTTTTGTAACCACTATAATTATTGGTATTTGTTTGCTTCTTTACTTTTTGTTGTACGGATTATTAATGCGCAAACTAAATAAAAATTATAAAGAATTAAAACGGCTAGATTTATAACCGATTTAAACTAAAAAAAGAGGCTTACATCATGATGTAAGCCTCTTTTTTTATTAGATCTTTTAATCAATATTTCCATTCTCTTAATTTATCCAACTCTTCCATTTCTTTTAGGTTCTTTATAGGGATTACTTTAGAAAAAGATTTATGTTGCTCAATTGCATATTCTAGTTGCGTAACGATATCATCAACAGAGTCATTTTCATAATCTATTTGTAAGGGTTCCTTTATAATAAATGATTGCAATATTCCCTTTTTCTTTAAACGCAATCCTTTTTTATCAAATGAACGTCTAAAACCATCAATTACTATTGGTATAACAATAGGTTTATGTTGTTTAATTATATGTGCCGTACCTCGTCTAATTGGCTTAAAAGGAGTTGTTGTACCTTGAGGAAAGGTAATTACCCAACCATCATCAAGTGCTGTTCCGATATTACTTATATCGCTCATTTTCACTTGTCTGTTCACCTCTTTTCCTTTACTCCTCCACGTTCTATCAATACTTACAGCTCCTGCATATGCCATAATTCTTGGCAGTAAACCAGCTTTCATCGTTTCCTTAGCAGCAACGTAGTATATGTTTAGCTTTGGTTGCCATAAATAACCTACATTTTTTATGGAATCTACTCTACCACTCAAACTTGCATTAAACACATGAAACATTGCCGTAACATCAGCAAAATATGTTTGATGATTAGCTACAAATAACACATTTCTATCCGGTAAATTTTTTATGATCTCCGAACCTTCAATTTGTAATTCATTAAATCCTCTAAAACGCCTATGGGTAAGAACCCCTATAGTCCTTATCAGTGTTTTCTTTAAAAAAAGTATATGTCCAAAAGGATTTCTTTTAAATAATCCCATTAATTTTTAATTTTTAGCGTTACAAATGTATCGAATTTAATATTCATCTGATAAGATTAAATCTTTAATCTCACTTAACATCATAGCAGTTGCTCCCCAGATTACTTCTTCATTAAATTTAAATATTGGCACTTCTACACCCTGAGCATAAGAAGTGTTAATTATTTTTGACGAAACAAAATCATCCGACAAAATTTCATGAAGAGGAATTTCAATTAATCTTTCCACCTCCTTTTCTTCTAAGGTATACTTTGGCCTTTCCTTTACTACTCCCAAAAAAGGTTTTACCAAAAAGTTACTTGGAGGAATATATACATCCGTTAGCTCTTTTAACACCGTAATTTCTTTTGAATGTATTCCAATTTCCTCAAATGTTTCCCTTAAAGCAGTTGCCTGTAAACAAATATCATCGGCTTCAATTTTTCCTCCAGGAAAACCTATCTGATTAGAATGTACTCCTTCGTATGTTTTCCTTAACATAAAAACCATTTTCATTTGCCCATCACTATCTGGGAACAATAATGATAAAACAGCTGCTTTTTTAGGATTACGTTCCGAAAGATTAATTGACCTCCCTAGCTTTTTCCGAATTGACGGAGCTAATTTAAATTGTGAATCAATCCCTGGTAAGGATGATTTTTTTATTTTTGGAATTAATTCCTCAAAGTCTTTTAAAGTCATGGTTAAAGTACAGAATCTAATTTTAGTTTTTATCGTGGTACTAATGAGTTGCCAAGATAAACAAACTCAGCAAAAAAAAGAGGCAAAAACAACAATAGAAACTAAAAAAGAACAAATTAAATTACAAGATTTGACTCCTTTAATTACTCAAAAAAAAGTGATTCCGTTTTTAACGGAATACGGAAAAGCACATCAACAGACTAATGTTTTAATAGAAACTCGTTTAGGAAACATCCACATTAAATTATTTAAGAACACTCCTTTACACAGAGCCAATTTTTTATTCTTAATACATCAAGGCTATTTTGATACTAGTTGTTTTCATAGAGTTGTTTCCGATTTTATCATTCAAGCTGGTCAATCTGACAAAATAAGCACTAGAAAATTGCGAAAAAAAATAGGGGATTACAAAATCCCTCCTGAATTTACTAGTCATAAACATCATAAAGGAGCCTTATCATCAGCAAGAAGATGGAATCAAAACCCTAAGAAACTATCCGACGCTTATGAGTTTTTTATTGTTCATAAAGAAAAAGGATTGCATCATTTAAATAATGAGCATACCGTTTTTGGAAAAGTAACTAAGGGGCTTGATATTATCGATAAAATAGCAAATGAAGCCATTGACAAAGGTGAGTGGCCTATTAATGATGTTTACTTAAAAGTAAGTGCTTATTAACTTTAACTCTCTAGAAATCACTATGTTTAACTATTAAAAATACCTAATCATGGGTATTTCCTAATATATGTTTATTTATTATCTTTACATTCTTCACAAGTTAAACCTTGTGAAGATTAAGTAAGTTTTTTTGGGGTAAAAATCTCTGCTAGCAATAGCAGAGATTTTTTTTTACAATTCACCTACAAAAAACTACGGTTCAGTAATTCTTTTTTTTGTACAATGCACTCGTTCCTGATATTTGTATCATAATCAATAAAAAAAACAGATATTATGAAAACACTAGTTTTAGGAATGCTTTTAGTAATTTGTAACTACATCACCCATGCACAAGAACCAACAGGAGTTGATGTTACCATACATATTAATAATATTAAAAATGACAATGGGTTTGTTTTACTTGGACTACACAATCAAGAAACATTTATGGTTAGAGAAAAACCTGCTTTGAAAAAGATAAAAGAGGAAATAAATAATGGGAAAATTAAAGTAGTTTTTAAAAACATCCCAAAAGGTCAATACGCAATTATGGTTGTCCATGATGAAAACGCTAATAACCGAATGGATTTTGAATTAAACGGAATGCCAAAAGAAGACTATGGAACTTCTAATAACGAAATGAGTTTTGGACCACCAAGGTTTGAAGACGCCAAATTCAAGGTGTCTAACGAAAATTTGGATATAGAAATTCGCTTGTAAAATTAAACATCCTTAGCTAATGCAGATTACTTCGTTGCTAAAAAGCTTCTCGAAATGACGGATTACTAAGAAAAAAAAAGGGACGCTTATTAAGCGTCCCTTTTTAATAATATGATTAACTTTAAAATAATTTCAGTACTATTTAAAATTTCACTTTTAGTAAAAATTCTGGACCACCACTAGTTTGGTCTTTAATGTCTGATGTTGTAAAATCATATGCAAAACCTAGATCTAACATTTCAGCAATTTCAAAAGAAGCTAATACAGAAACAGAATCATTTAATCTGTAATTTGCTCCCAATTCAAACTTTTTATAAAAACGAGCTGACGCAGTAACATCCAAACCAAATGGCGCTCCATCAATATAACGAGTCATTACCGCTGGTATTAATTGAATATTCTCATTTAAATCATAAAAATATCCCCCTCCAAACATCACTAAAGTTGCGTCAGTAGCTTCTTGTGCAGCACCAGCAATTTCTTCGTAACGTTCAGCATTCAATATTCTTGGGGCAGATAAACTCACAAAATACTTGTCAGCTTTATAATATGCTCCAATACCAAAGTTAGGGTTAAATTTACTCACTTTCCCTTGATTGATAGGGTCAATCGTTTCTAGCTTCGTAAAGTCAACCTCAAAGAAACTACCACCTGCTTTTAATCCTAAAAACAAATCTTTCTTTTCCCCAAAACTTAATTTATAGGAAAAGTTAGCGAATACATTGGTCTCTTTTTGAATAAAAACTCTATCTGATACTAACTCTAAACCAATACCTACATTATCATTAAAACTACCTTGGGCAGCTATTGATTGTGTTTGCGGACCATCTTGAATCCCTCTAAACTGATCTTTATAACTAATCACGTTTAACTCTGATTTTTCCGTACTACCAACATAGGCGGGATTAATCAAGCCCATATTTTGTCTCCAAAAGGTAAATTCTGGTGTTTGTTGTGCAACTGATGTTATTGAAAATAACAACGCGAAAACACCTACTAATTTATATATTTTTTTCATTTGTGTTTTTATTTTTTATAACACTTACTAAGTAATATTACCTAGTAAGTGTTATTATTTTTTCAATAAATTATTAATAGTTAATGTACATCCAACCCGTAACAGGAGTTACACCATATTCACCAAATTCTGGTTGATTTAAATTAATAATAAAGTAATATGAGTTCGCAGGTAAAATTCCGCTTCCACCTTCAGTTGAGGTAGCTCCCCAATCATCTTGATAATTTCTTCCCTCAAATACTTTAACACCATGTCTGTTAAACACTTGTACTGAAGCATTTGGATATCTCCAAATATTCTCAATAACCCAAGTATCATTTTGACCATCTCCATTAGGAGTAATGGTATCATTTGGTGTAACTAAAATATCTATAAAATCATCACATGAATCCCCAATATTATCTTGATCTAAATCTACTTGATCTGGATTAACAACTGTAATACAGTTATCATCTACATTTAAAACGCCATCTCCATCTATGTCATCGTCACAAGCATCTACTATTAAGTCACCATCTAGATCATCTCCAAGTACAGTTACAACAGCAGTAGCCGTAGAAACATTTCCTCCGATATCTTCAACTGAAAGTACAACTGAATAATCACCAAGGTTAAAACAATCGAAAGTGTCAATATCCAAGGTCATAAAAGCTATACCACAATTATCAGTACTCCCGTTATCTATATCAGACTCACTTATACTAGCTTCTCCGTTATCATCTAAAGTTATGGTAATGTTTTGAGCTAGTGCTACCGGTACAGTTACATCATCAATAACAACGTTTTGTGTTTGTGTACTTGTGTTTCCGTTTCCATCATCATAAGCCCAAGTTACAACAGTTATTCCTTGAGCTGTTATTGGTAAAACAGCATCATTGGTAACAGTTACCATTCCAGCACAGTTATCTGTTGCTGTTGGTGCAGTTAAACTTGCAACAACACATTCTGCAGTTACATCTAATAATACAGCTACATCCGCTACCGGTGCAGTTACATCATCAATAACAACATTTTGTGTTTGTGTACTTGTGTTTCCATTTCCATCATCATAAGTCCAAGTTACTACAGTTGTAGTTCCTTCACCAGATATTGGCAATACAGCATCATTGGTAACAGTTACCATTCCAGCACAGTTATCTGTTGCTGTTGGCGCTACTAAACTTGCTACAACACATTCTGCAGTTACATCTGTTAATACAGCTACATCCGCTACTGGAGCAGTTATATCATCTATAACAACATTTTGTACTTGAGTACTTGTGTTTCCATTTCCATCATCATAAGTCCAAGTTACAACAGTTGTTGTTCCTTCTCCTGAAATTGGTAATACAGCATCGTTAGTAACTAGTACCATTGGTCCAACACAGTTATCTGTTGCAGTTGGCGCAGTTAAACTTACTACAGTACATTCTTCAGTTACATCAGTTAATACAGCTATATCCGCAACGGGTGCAGTAACATCATCTATAACTACATCTTGTGTTTGAGTACTTGTGTTTCCATTTCCATCATCATAAGTCCAAGTTACTACAGTTGTAGTTCCTTCACCAGATATTGGTAATACAGCATCGTTAGTAACCGTTACTACTGCAGTACAGTTATCTGTTGCAGTTGGATCAGTTAAACTTGCAACAGTACATTCTGCAGTAACATCTGCTAATACAGCTACATCCGCAACTGGTGCTTCGGTATCATTTACTGTAACAGTAAATGTACAAACATCTGTATTTCCTCCTCCATCGGTTGCTGTATATTCTAATGTTGTTGTTCCTACAGGAAAAACATCTCCTGAAGTTAATCCAGTAACATCAGTTTGAGTTATAACAGCTGATGCAGAAGCGGTATTATAAGCAAAGTTCTTCAATGCTTCATAATATCCAGAACCAGGAGTGTTCCATTTACCATCTTGGCTGTAATCACCTGTTAACCAAGCTATCTGACCTCCACCTGGTATTGACCTAAGAGTCCACCTTCCATCATCTACAATATTAACGGTTCCAGCAGCGTAAGGAGCATCCAAGGTATCCCAATCCCCGACTGCAAAAATATTTGTCCCAACAGTATTATAAAGACCTGTAGTCAAACTGTTAGCTGGCCCAAGTACTGTTAAATTAAAACTTCCTCCAAAATCAGAACCACTGGTTCCTCCAAGAAAGGGTACAATGTCACCGCCAGCATAAACTACATCATATCCTGTAACTAATATATTACCACCTGCTTGAACCCAAGCTTCAATGTTATTAATCGTTGCAAGAGGAGCTTGAAAACCATATCTTGAATCCCATACTATTAAATCATATGCAGATAAATCTCCGCTTAATGTAGTCCATCCGTTAGCATTTTCATTTAATACAACAGTAACATTATGTCCGTCTGAAGCTATTTCAGTCGGTACCTCCGTAGCATTATCTGCATAATTATCAACATAAAGTACTTCTAGAATTCCACCTGGAGCTGAACCACAATTATCTGTTGCTGTTGGATCTAAATACGTTGCTACAGCACCGCAAATTCCTAAGTCATTATTTATTATAACATTTCCAGGGCATGTAATTACCGGTGGAGTTATATCATTAATAACAACATTTTGAGTTTGCACACTTGTGTTTCCATTTCCATCATCATAAGTCCAAGTTACAACTGTTGTTGTTCCTTCTCCTGATATTGGTAATACAGCATCATTTGTAACAATTACCAATCCTGCACAGTTATCAGTTGCAGTTGGTGCAGTTAAACTTGTTACGCTACATTCCCCTGTTACATCTGCTAAAACAGGAACGTCTGCAACTGGTGCAGTTATATCATCAATAACAACATTTTGTGGTTGTGTACTTGTGTTTCCGTTTCCATCATCATACGTCCAAGTTACTACTGTTGTTCCTTCTCCAGATATTGGTAATACTGCATCATTTGTAACTGTTACCGTTAGAGCACAGTTATCTGTAGCAGTTGGTGCTGTTAAACTTACTACACTACATTCTGCTGTTACATCTGTTAAGATTGCTACATCTGGTACTGGTGCAATTGCATCAGTCAAAGGAAAACAACCACTAAAGGTAAGATCAAAAACTCCGTTATCACCTGCAAACCCGTGAACCCCTATATAATATGTAGAGGAACCATCTGTCGCGAAAATTACTTGGCTTGATAAACCACAAAAATCATCATTACCTCCTTCACAAACTGGCGCAGCACAATTACCAGAGTATACATTAATTGCAGTATCATAAAAACCCGAACTACAGGTATTCACAGTAACGGTACCTCCGGTTACACTAGTATCAGTAAATGTGTACCAAACAATTGGCCCACCATTAACGAATGAACAATCAGGAGCTACGCCTAGTCCTGTACCATTTACATTTGTACCGTTTACAGTACCCCCTACAATGGGGTCTATGGTAATTGCATTTACACATAGGTCATTGGGTGGTACTTGGGCAAACCCAAATACACCCAATAAGAGCATAAAAAAAGTAATTTTTTTCATTTAAATATAATTTGGTTAATTTATTTTTTTAAGGGAATTATAATTTTTTCAAAAAAGAAATTAACCCCTAATTAATCTCTTTGAAATCTTCAATTTTAGTGAAGGAACTCACACTTATTGTGTTTATAACAAATGTGAGTATGTATTTTGTAGTAATTTATTTATTATCTATTGGGTTTACAATTTTTGAAATTTTTACTATTTCAAGTAATTCATAATATTTCTTTAATTTATCTTTTGACTCACCTTGACTTAATTTGTGATCAATAAAATTTTGAATATTAGATATTTTAAGTTGTTTATGAGCCTCCGAACTAAAAGCTATAGACTTAACCTCTTTACTTTCAGTAGGTAAAGTTGTTTTTTCAATAGATTGTTTTTCTTTCGTTGCTAGTTTTTTTTTTGCAGTTTCAGTCTGTCCAAAAATAGTTGAAGTTGTTATTCCGAATAGTATCAGGAATACATACTTTAAAAAGTAATTGTTTTTCATTTAAATTTAATTTAGTTAGGTTATTAAAATTATTAAAGGGGAGAGTAAAATTTATAGTTTAAAGTTCTCACAAAAGATACATACCCCAAATAGGATCTTTTGTGATGGTTATATTTGAAACATACGTTTAGTAGAAAACGTATTC
>Ga0209395_1002071_pt1 | contig 27015 bp, 20 predicted proteins | sample GOMGulsemesocosm_3_FD_184635 | JGI IMG/M metagenome (GOLD analysis project Ga0209395, IMG submission 184635) | Methane-oxidizing microbial communities from mesocosms in the Gulf of Mexico - GOM9D Gulf of Mexico (SPAdes) (version 2) | ecosystem: Environmental > Aquatic > Marine > Cold seeps... | reverse complement strand
TTCGACACTGACAGTCACCCAACATGTGGAGTAATCAGTTAGAGGCTAGCTGTTCTACTTCCGCCTGGCAAGAGAGCACTAGCTGACGATACAGCTTTATAATTTGACCAAGCTCGCTGAGCAATACTGCGGGATCTCGAGAGGGATCGTCGGCCGCACAGGCCAAGGCGTCGCCTAGCAGCGCATCTAGTGAACCCACACTCTGCCAATCTTTGTTGTCTAAAGCCTTCTGCAAAGTGCGACGGCTGCGGCTTAGGCTCAACTGAGACTGGGGAACAATAACAGACATGGGATACCTCTTTTAAGCAATGAAACAATCTTAAAAGAAATAGCGGCGGCCTGCGGAATTACTTTAGCGCCGTGTGTCAAAACCATGAGAAAATTCAAACGCAGAGCACAAGTTGATCGCTCTGCGCAGAAGATTCCACCACACTTTTACGTCTTAAGCGACGGACATACCTTCCCAGCCGTCCCGCAGCTCAGAGAGCAATTTGCCCGTTTCCTGCAGAATTTCACCGCTGCGATCTTCATGAGCCAACTTCAAGCGGCCGTCCATGTACTCATAAAGGTTATCAAGGTTTTCAGCAATTTCGCCGCCCTTTTCAAGGTCTAGGCTGTTGCGCAAGCCATTGACAATACCCACAACTTTGGTAATTAAAGCATCGGTTTCAGTGGGTTGGCCGCTAGACAAACTCACCTGGGCTTGATCAATGCGCTCTAGAGCGCCGTCAAACAATAACGAGATGACTTCGTAGGGAGAAAGGTCTTCAGCGCGCTCTTCCATTTCCACGGCCGCGCGGGTAACTGCAATTGACATAGTGGTTTCCTCATCAGTTTAAGTGCCAAGCGCAGCGACAGATTATCGTCACACAAGGGTCTTAAAGTGATAAGAGCACAAATAGTGCCAACTTTTCGTCTTGGGGGAATTGAAACTTTAGGCCGATATTTGGCGCCAGGCAGTCGCCACTTCAGCGATCAGGCCGCTGCATTCTTCAAGTTTAGCCGGGTCATTTTTCAAATGAGCCTGCATCAAGGTGCGCTGTATGTAGTCATACAAAGAATCTAGGTTGGCGGCTACTTCACCACCCTGCTCCTGATCCAAAAAGTCTCGAAGACCGCTGACAATGTTCATGGCCTCAGTAATTTTACGACCTTTATTTTCAATGTCTTTCTGCTGCATAGCGCCCTTAGCTTGGGCTATACGGGTGAGAAGGCCCTCGAAGAGCATTTGGATTAAACGGTGCGAGCTTGCGTCTTGTACGCCTGTATTGACATGGACACTGCTGTAGCTTTTCATTGCGGCACGTGCGTTCAAGGGGCTTCTCCAATTACTCGAATAAATTTTGCTATACCTATCTTTCGGCGAGAGGGAGTATTACTTTAGAATAAATATTAATGAAATGAGGACGAATGGGAACATTCGGAATCCGCAAGCTCGACAGCCTATCCCTGGCTCAACTGCCTGCGCTTACAGCTATACTGGCACGAACCCTGCTTTGTTAATGATTGCGACAGTATAATAGCACCCCTTACTGAATGAGAGCCTCTATGCAACCTCCTATTATTCTCCTTACAGATGACATGCAAATTCGAAATGAAGCTCAGCTGCTCTTTCTTTTGAAGAACATTTTCACAGGTGACACTCTATTCGTGGAGAAAATCAGTCGGATGGTTCTCGACACCGACCCGGACTTTAATACCATTAATAGTATCCCGGAAGTGCTGAAAGTACTCAAAAACAGCTTCAAGAACTCAATTAACTGGAGCGGATATATTCCGGAGTGTGACGCTAAACACTTACAGCAACTCGCAAGCTTTGAAGAAAATGCGCTGAAGTCTCAGGCTGTCTATTCCGACACAGGAAAACCTCGTGCAAAATCCATATTTTGGCCAAACCCGGCGCACCCAAAGCACCCCTCAAGCCGCTACCAAACACTACCCTACGTAACAAAACACCCCTTTATTGATAAGTTCACTTCTATTGGGTCTGCTGGCAGTTGCTTTGCGATTGAAATTGCCCGCGCGCTACAGGAGCAAGAATTCAACTATGTGATCACTGAACGACCTGACGACATTAAGCAAGGGGTAATTGTTGACGGCTACAAACCCGGCTCACCTTATGCTCATGGCAGCTTCAATTCTGGCATCCAATTTAATACCATCAATTTCAGGCATCTTGTAGAAAAAGCATTTTCAACACGAGATTTTGAGCCTTTACTTATCAAACAGCAAGATGCTGCCGGCAATACCTATTACTGCGACCCCTACCGGGAAGATATTTTCTTTACGTCTATTGAGGCATATCAAAAAGACGTTCCAAAACATCGCGCGGCTATCAGACAAGCGCTGGAAACTTGCGAAGTATTTATTCTTACACCAGGTCTGAACGAGTGTTGGGAATTCAATGACGGCACTGTAATGGCTAGGAACCCAAGGGGAGCAACTTACCCTTATGCAAAGCCCAAAACACTCACCGTTCAAGAAAATATTGACAATTTACAGTTGTTTTTTGACATGGTTCGCCAGCACAACCCCAACTTCAAGCTAATTTTAAGCTTATCGCCTGTGCCCTTCCTTGCGACAGGGCGCGCGAATACCCACCATGTTATAGAGGCCAACTGCCACTCGAAGTCGACATTGCGGGTGGCAATTGACGAAGTTGTTAAAAATAACGAAGATGTCTATTACCTACCAAGCTATGAATATGTTACGTACTGCTCAAAGAACGCATGGCTTGAAGATGATCGACACGTACAACGCAGCACGGTAAAAGAAATTATCGCTATGTTTTCAGACATATTTTACAAATAGATTACTAACAAGTATTTTTCGGAAGTTATAGATATGAGCTCAACGAACCAAACAACTCAAGATCTGTTAAGAAAAGCAGAAATGCAACAAAAGCAGATTGAACTCAATCTACAATTCAAAAAAAATCTGGAGTTATTTCAAAAATTTTCCCCGGTAATTTTCGAAGCGTTTAAATCCTATCAACCCGAAGAGCTTCGGCTATCTCTGAGCCCCGAGGGCTATGTAGAACTGGTAAATTTCAAACTCAACAAACGTCCGGTCTACCCTGAAAACCCCCAAAGCTTTGCGGAAAAACAAGTGGAGGTATTCCAAAAACGCCCACTGGTAAGCAATGTCAACTTTTCCAAAAGCACCCCCTACAACGATAGGCACTTTCATCTTGATCTTGTCAACGATGTATTAAACGCCTATGACGGAAACGAAACCCCGGAAGAAGTAAACACCAAGGAACCTATCGGCTTGGTAATCATGACGGGTTGCGGTTTGGGTTTGCAAATTACAGAGCTAATTTCAAAATGCGACATATACGGGCTGTGTATTTTCGATCCACATAAAGACTCATTCTACGCATCACTACACACTATTGACTGGCTGCCCATCATCCAACACTTCAATCAAGCTGGACGGATGATCAAGCTTTGTATTGGCATGAAGCCTGAAAAAACAATGACGCATTTGAAAATGCTGACCGATGCCGTTGGCTTTCACAATATAGTTCATACCTTTATCTACCGCCACCTAAAAAGCGCGGAGGAAAACGCGTTCATAGAACTTTACAAAAAGGAGTTTCACCTTAACAGCATTGGCTTAGGGTTCTTTGATGACGAACAAATTAGTCTAGCCCATACAACAAGCAACATGAACTTAGGTGTCCCCCTTCTCAAATCTCGCGAAAAGCGCGATATCGACCTGCCTGTTTTCATCATCGGCAACGGTCCATCACTCGACGGACTTAAAGACTTTTTGATTGAAAACAAAGACAACGCCATCCTGATGTCTTGCGGCACCTCCCTTGGCTCTCTGTGTAAAATGGGTATAAAACCTGATTACCACATTGAAATGGAGCGCACCAAAACCATGAAAGCGTGGCTGTTAAAAGGTACAAATGAAGAATTTCGACAAGATATAGGAATACTGGGTCTAAATAACATTCACCCAGAAACATTTTCCTTATTCGATAAAAAATACATGGCAGCCAAAGCAAATGATCTTGGGCAAAGCCTAATAAATAACGAACTCAAGCATGAATCAGCCGACATACTAGAGTATTGCAACCCAACCGTAACAAACTGCGCGATGTCTTACGCTTACAAACTAGGCTTTAAAAATATCTATCTCATAGGCGTCGACCTAGGAATGGTCGACAGTGAGAGCCATCATGCCAGCGGCAGCGTACATTTCGACCTAGACAAGGAAAAACTCAAAGATAACAACTACCGAAATCACAACTACACAATTGACGGAAACTTCGTTGACGAAGTAAAAACCACCACCACCCTTGACGACTCCAGAGTAAATTTTGAAAGATTCATAAGCATTCACCAAGATTTAAACGTTTACAACCCCAACAATGGCGCGAAAATCAAAGGGGCCATCTCGATAAAACCTTCGGATCTCCGTCAATTAGATTCAGTACCAGGTGAAAAAGAGACCTTTAAAAATAATTTCGACGACCTATTTATTGATACTCGTCAACAGACGATGGAATATGAGAACATTCACAAAAAATACCTAAAGCCTCTCTACAATATGAAACGACAGCTTAAACTTACAGGCTCACCCACTACGTTTACTGAAATATTTCACGAGCAAAACCGTGTTCATACAGTGATGCGCCAACTGGACAAGACAAACCCTATTGGCGCCATGTTACTACGAGGTAGCATCCATACATTTCTGGGTTTGGTTTCTAAGTTTTGTCAATTTAGGAGTGATTCCGACCTTCAAACCCGCTATAATTTCCTGAAGGATTGCCATAATGAACTCATTGAAAAGGCTTTTCAGGTTATCCGTGAAGATGCATTCTCATCTGATGACACGCTGACATATTGGGAAAAATAATACACCTGATTGTGCTTAGAGATCGCGCCGAACATCTACAATTACAACGAAATCAGGCCCCGTGCAACACAGCTCGCCAATTGCCAATCTTCAGGGGTATCAATATCTAGAGCCTCTATCGGACAATTGATACGCAGACCTTTGATTTCTGGCGTGTATAGATCCCCGGTGTCTTGAAGGGTGCGTCTATCAATGATGTAGAGGGACCCGCAGTAGTAGTGAAGCTCTTCCATTCGAGGAATACAAGGTTCGAAAATAGTGTCGGCGCGGTCTAAGGTGAGCATCCAGTCGAGAGGGACAGTTTGGGGAGCCACTGCGACGACAGTTTGCCCATGATTTTGCTTGAACAAACGTATACCACGCGCAACAGATTCGGGACTCCTAAATGGTGAAGTGGGCTGTAACAAGGTTATCCAATTAATCGTTTTCCCAGTCCTTTTTTCATGACGATTGACACAATCAATCACTACATCTTTTGTTGCTGCGGAATCCGAGGACAACTCGGAGCTTCGTAATTCAGGCACATCAACACCGCAGGAGCTCGCAACCCTGGCAATCCCAGAATCATCTGTAGATACAACGATGTCCCCTAACAAATCGACTTTTTTCGCGCACTCGATCGTCCATGCCAGCAATGGCTTGCCCGCCAATTCTTTTACGTTCTTACCCGGTACTCGCTTGGATCCACCACGTGCGGGAATAATCGTCAGGTTATTATCAACCGTGTAATTAGTCATAAATCGGGCACCCGTAACTTTTAAAATATATTTTTCGTATATATGACGCCAACGACAACACTTCTGCCTGCCATTCGATGACAACTAAATCTGGCTGAGCAACGGCTAAAAAATCTGCTACATATGCCAAATGCCTAATTTCATCTTGTGTGAAAACCGATTCTCCCGGTTTATCCGCAGCGAGTTTTTTAGATAGATTCGTTGAGGGCTCGACTAAGCTCTTGCTCATTTGAGTTGTAACAACGAACCCATCGGAATTACATACTTTCCCAAAATTGGTATAACAGGCCAACAATTCCAAAGCTAAACGTCTTCGTGCAAGCGAAAGTGAAGACACCATCACTGGGACTATTTCTCTGCCCATACACTCCACTCAAGTACCAACTCACCACTCCCTACTGTCTCAGTGCTTATCTTTTGAATTTTAACGGTGGAAAAATCACAAAATAATTCTTCCAACTCCTTAAGAGTGAAAAAATGTGAAATCCCCATGTCTGCACAGGGCCCTGATAAAGGGTTTTTAAAGGTGCCTGGCTCCAACTCCTCACCGTCACTGGAGCCTTCAGTACCCATACCCCAACTTCGAGAATAAAAATGCCCTTGAGGTTTCAGAACCCGAAAAACCTCGTTGATAGTTGCCTGAATTGTAGAATAAGTATTGGCATACACAGCCATATAATCTACAAGTACATCAAAAGACTGATCATCCCATGGAAGCTGCTTGAAATTGCCTACCCGCAAGTCCAGCTCTGGCCCACCGCTGTACAGAGAGCATAGTCTAGATTTAGCCGTTTTAATCGCCGATGGAGCACCATCTATGCCCGCCACTTGAAAGCCTTCGTTAATGAAAAATGATAAATTTGCTCCGGCCCCGCAACCTACCTCTAAAACACTCAACTGGCTACGATCAAGGTGTTTGTACGCCCTCATGACGGTACGAATAAGATCTTCAGCAGGATACTTCCCCCAATCCCGAGTCGTGTGTAGTGCCTCCCATATAGCATCCATTAGAAACCTTCCGCGCCGAGTTTTACAGGATCTATATCCAGTTCGAAGAATTTTTTCACCAACAAACGATCGTCGATTGGAGTATTTTTTAGTACTGAGAGTGTGAGCTCTGCGGCGCCACCATGGCCATAAGGATTCACTATTCCTTTTAAGCCCGCGCGAAACGCACTCGAACCCGCTTTTATTGACGCCCTACGTAGTGCAGACACGTCTAAACCGTCTACATCAATCACATTTGATGTTCGTAAGCGACCATCTTGACGCCCCCCAACATTCACACAAGGCAACTCAAAACTAGGCGCTTCCCAAAGCCCACTTGAAGAATTACCTATCATGAACTGGGCATGAGCCATCATGGAATAGTAACCCTTACGAGTAAAACTTTTCTTAACAATTGCATCCGGACGTACAGTACGAAAAGCTTCAATTTGCTCCAATAAAGGTTCAAACCCAGTATCAATATTGGGGTACGTTAACACCGGAGTAGCCGTCTGTTCCGCTAGAATAGCAAGTACGTTTCGATACTCCTGTAGTCCATCATTCACCCCCAAAGTTTGAGGGTGAAATGTAGATAAAACCAATTCACCGTCACAGGGAATATCTTCTAGCTTCTGTAATTCCTCACGAGACAATGCTTGGAAACCCGCCACAGTGTCCAACGCCGCGTCACCTGTCATCGTAATGCGCCAGGCTTCTTCTCCCATTTGCAGTACTCTGCGCGCATGATCAGGCATAGACACCATATGCCAATGCGACAACTTGGTCATGGCATGACGAACCTGATTATCAAATGCGCCCTCCGTAATGTCACCGCCACACATATGGCAAATAGGGATTTGCAGTGCAGTGGCCGCTGTAAACAGGGCCAAATTTTCAACACGATCACCTGAAACTACAATTATATCGGGCTTGTGCCGCTCCAAGGCTTCAGCAAAAAGTGTCACTCCGCGCCCAAGTGATCGCGCGAGACCCAGCGGCGTATCGCCTTCCACGTAGTAGTCAATTTTTTCATTAATGTCTAAACCGTCAAATTCCAGTTGCTGATACGTCATTCCAAACCGTTCAACCAGATGCATCCCAGCACAAAATATTCTCGCGTCAATGTCACGGTCTTCTTGAGCCGCTCTCATTACCGGATACATTGTGCTGTAGTCCGACCGAGCGGTGGTCACCAAAGCCAAGCGTCTCATAGATTATTCATCAACTTTCACCACAAAAAATAAATGCCCTTGATCCACCTTCTTGCTAACATCGCCCGAGATATAATCAACGGCAGACCAATCATCAATGACTAGCCCTGATGCGGCCAATAAGCCGCCTACTTCCGAAAATGTAAACAGATGACCGTAGGCTGGGTAACTTACTCCGTCAATTTCCCAATCAAACACCGCGTCACCTCTAAGAGGGTCGGGGTAGACCCAATCTAAAATACGACGCGCCAATACCCTGCTACGGCCGTAAATACGATTGTGCCGATTATTCACATCAAAACAAATACGCCCGCCGGGAGCAAGTCGGGCCTTCAACTGATGGAGAACCGCGGTTCGCGCATCGCACCCATCAACATGACCCAAGACATTCCATAAGCAAACGATAAGGTCGAAATTTTCCGTTCGATCCAATACAGAATCGTTCAGGTCCCAGACCTCCGTGGCCGCTCCCAGCTGTTCGCAGCGCCGTAACATTTCGGGACTTATATCGCCTTGAACCAAACGGTGACAGCGCAGGTCTTTGGCTAGCGTCATGCCCCTCACACCGTCACCCGCTCCAAAATCCAACATATTTACGATCACACGACCAAAACGCCGAACGATTAATGTATTTACAGAGTGAATGTAAGCTGATTTTTGTTCACTGTAACGTCGATAATGATGAGCAAATGCATCATAAATTTTACTACTCCCATTCGGGTCTTTTTGTATGTTGACGCTACGCATCCTGCAAGCATTCCCAAGAAATGGGCCTATCTTCACTCACCGCAACTTGCAAATAACGGCCTATCACTAGATCCTGGTCAAACGGCTCTATCCCGCCCAACGGACGTTTCGACGCTAAATCGCAAGCTCTAAGTTGGTGTCCTGCCGGTAAATCAGTGGTAGCAACCAGGGATTTTCGAATCAAGAGACGGTTTTTTTCTTCGCAAGGCACAACACGTTTACGGCCGTCGCCTAAAGTCCCGTGTGCGGCTTTCATGCCAAGCACCAGAGCTCTTAGTTCGTTGGGCTCGACAGATGCTCGATGATCCGGGCCGGCCATATTTCGATCTAGTGTGAAGTGTTTTTCTACTACAGCGGCCCCTAGAGCGGAAGCGATAATGGGCGCTTCAATACCCATACTGTGGTCTGAGTAGCCCACAGGAATATCAAATTCCTTTTGGAGCGTATTAATACAACGTAAATTCAGCTGATCCATTTCCGCTGGATAGTTAGAAACACAATGCAATAATACAAGTTCGTTACTGCCCTCACTTCTAATCGCCTTAATTGCGGCACGCACCTCTTCCAGCTCACTTGCACCTGTTGACAAAATCATGCCAACTCCGGTGGCCGCAATGGCTTTAAGAAAGGGATGATTGGTAACTTCACTAGAAGCTATTTTAATGGTCTGAACTCCCAGCTGACGCACCAGAAAGTCTAGGCTCGTATAATCAAAAGCTGTACATAAAAAAGGCACATTAACTAGACGACAATAGTCTCTCACTTCCGTCAATTGCTCGTGGCTTAGCTCCAAAGCCTTCGCCATTTCCAACTGCCCCCCAGACTTACCTGTGGTTTCTTTCTGATAATCGGCCTTGTCGGCGTACTTGCTGATTTCTTCTTCCGCGACAAAAGCTTGAAACTTTACAATATCGGCACCACAGCTCTTGGCCTCATCAATCAATTTTTTGGCGAGCGCCATATCGCCATTATGATTGACACCAATTTCGGCAATAACAATAGCGCCATCGCCTTCCACAAAATCAAATGACGTCGAATCAAATTTCATAATTTACCTTCTGTATAATGGAAAATAGTCGCGATTAATGGCCATAGCACTATCATCTAATTCAGTTGAAAAACGAGCACTGACCAAATCTTCATAAAGTTGAGAGTTGAAAACACGTTGATAACTATGCAAGGGAGCCGTTTTTTCCGAAAAAGACGACTTGAAACGAAACAGTGAATCGCTCTCTTCAGCCGTCCGCCCTCCCCCTAAAAAAAAGAACTTTAAGCCCTGTGCCTTGGCCCATAGCAGCGTATCAAACATAAGCAAACTACTTGGGTTGTAGGCGTTATAGCTTGGGTCACCCGCGGCAAAATGATAATAACAAGTTTGAAACTCATGTATTAGGAAAAAATAGCTGATCGCTTTACCGTCAAGCTCAGCCGCAAACAAAGAGACTTTATTTTCACCCAAGTAGTCTCTGCAGTTCGTGAAGTAATTGTCCGGAAAGTGCCAAGACGAATTGGCATTCACTCGATTCATTGTACTCAAGTACATATTTTGAAAATGGTTAATATTGCGATCATCTAGCTGCATTTTTCGCACTCTAAGACCTTTTCGCCTAGCGACAGCAATTGCCTTCCTTTGTCGCTCCGCAATATTTTTCCAAAGTATATGGTAAGGTTCAGATAAATCTAGATAAACACAATGCTTACGGAGGGAACGCTCTAGCGTAATAGGCAGGCAAGCAATTTGTTGCGCTTCCAGCAATGGATGTAAAACACAAAACTCTGTTATGGCTCCCTGTTGTAGATTGTATTCCGAAAATGCCTCTGCGTATTTAAGCGCGGCATTTTCACTTAATGGACTCAAAGACAGAGGGCCGCCAAAACCGTAGACGCTTTCCAGGTCGAAGTGCCCCGCTGATTTCTCAGCTAAAACAGGTTCAGAAAGAGGCCGCCTAAGCACAACTTGAATAAGTGTATTGTCATCTATCTGGCAAACCAATAAAAATATATTATAGCCGTAGGTCTGCTCATATACCCTTTGATATTCGGGCGTATAATGTATGTCCTGTAAAGACTCAGGTAAAGATTCTATTAGCGCTCGCCACCTGACGCGATCTCCCTCCCCAGTACTTAGCTCTTGGAATTCAAGCATTACTGCCCTATAGCCATGGCATTGATACTCTCATCAACTGTCAGGTATATTTCTCGTCGTGAGAAAGCACTGCGATTAGGCACTACTATCACACCATCAAGCGCTTCAATTTCTTGCTCCACTAGCTTGGCAACATTCTCATAACCAACTTTTTCATAACGATGAGTTACCGGCGCCTTGATGAAATCAAAACTCAAATAATGAGGCGTCTCCGGTTTCAACAAGCCCATATCAATACATTCCTGCCACACTTCTTCGGCTTTCTCACCGGCTTCCGACCAAAGTTGACCGCCTACTTCGCACGGACACTCAACCGTGATAAATGTTGAACCATTAGCCTTGACCTGCTGGCTGTAAGACCCGCTCGCCGCGGGCCGAAATACATATTGATTCGCGGAGAACTGATGGAAGTAGGTGTAATCATTAACGTATTTTTCATGCACTTCGAAATAGTACAGAACCATCGGCGTGCCGTGTAACAACTCTGTTAACCTCGTGTCACCCAACCAAGTCTCAGCAAGCTGGCCAAATAAACCCGCCCAAAGCAAATGATCAGCTTGAAGAGTGTCGCCACTCGACAAATGACATAGAACACCATCCTTACTGGCATCCATACTTGCAATGCTGTCTCCGAGTTGTAGGTTGACACCCATATCTTCGAGCGCCTCTGTCATTTTCTCACAGAAGCCCAGCATACCTCTTTTACCTGGGTAGAGAGAAATCAGGTCATCCACCTTACCAATGTTCACCCGCATTGCTGCCAGACGATCATCCAGCACCGGCTGCTTCTTCAGCTCTATAGCAATATCGTCAGGCAAGAAGCGCAGGCGGTGAAACGCCGTTTGGTTTAAGCAGCTTGATTCGACTTCCCTTGCGGAGATTCTATAAATAAAGCTGAACGACTCATTCATTAAGTCCGCGGCGGTACTGCCATACCTCTCTTGAAAGTGTTGATATAAGCTCTCGGGGTGCTCGCTGGGCGTTACGGTTAACTGCTGTACTAATTCAAATAGTATTTGTTTTTTGAGTTCCTCACTGATATTAGAAAAATCGGGAATGGCCAAACCAGGCGTAGTGACTTTATGGTAGGCGCTCGCGTAATTAAAGTTAATCTCAAAAACATCGCCATTCATTACCTTCGAAATAATATCTCCCAAAGGACGAGGAATCGAATCGAACAAATGCACCCCATTATCTACGGAGTATTCGTTCCAAACTCTGGATCGCATTATTCCGCCAAGAACTGGCGCCTTTTCTAAAAGCGTTACTTCGTACCCTTTTTTACGCAGCAAATATGCGGAGATCAAGCCTTTAAAACCGCCTCCCACTACGATACAAGACTTTTTCATATTAACCGCCTTTGTGTGTTTAATTCGTTGGCCTTAAGCAATGATGACTAGGGAAACAGTGAATGAATATCTTGCTGAGCCTGTTCAAATTCGCTCATTCTTCCCACATCTAACCAATATTCGTCAAGCGGGTACATCATCAATTTGGACTTCTTTTCAATTTGCAGATTCAATAATGCAGGCATATCAATGGTCTCACTAACGCCAACCTGCTTGACCACTTCTGGGTTTAAAACATAGATTCCCGCGTTGACGTAGTAGCGGCTTGTTGGTTTCTCCTCTATTCCAGTGATTTCAAAATCACTGGATTCAACCACACCATAGGGCACTTGATATTCATGTGGACGAACGCACACTGTGGCATGTGCCGACGACTCAGTATGATAAGCCAACAAACGCGAAAAATTCACCTTTGTGAGGATGTCTCCGTTCATCATAATCAAGGGCAATTCGGGTAAATCTTTGGGCAGTAAACCTAGTGCCCCAGCTGTACCTAAGGGTGTTGATTCATGGGTATAATGAATCTCAACGCCCCAACGCTGGCCGTCACCGAAATATTCTTTAACTTGCTCAGATAGGTAATGTGTAGAAATATAAAAACGGTGAAAACCGCTGTCAATAAAGCTTTCCAGTATGGTTTCGAGAATGGGTTTACGCCCCACTTTCAGCAAGGGTTTCGGGCAATCGGCTGTTAAAGGGTGGAGACGACTGCCATACCCGCCAGCCATGAGAAACACCGGATTATCAAACTTAGGTTTCTCCCTCATGTCCTCCATTGATAAAACGTTTACCAATCGACCCGCCTCATTAAGAATGGGCATATGTATAAAATCTTTTGCTTCCATCAGTCGAGTCACCGCCCCATGACTGTCACCCTCATTGCAGGTCAATGGGGACGCATTCATAACGCTTTGAACAGGATCATCTAAGCTAGTGCCCGCCAGTAAGCCACGGCGAATGTCGCCATCTGTTACAAGGCCAAGCAGCGTATGCTTTTGGTCGACCACAAAGGCCGCTCGTGTGGCTTCTTTATCGATGACACTTAAGGCATCAATCACCTTGGCGTCTTGCTCTATAAGCGCACCCTGCCAATTAAATGCCATTTTTTATCCTGTATTGTTACCAAATCACTAAAAGCAGCTCAACTGCCAGTGTGAACGCCAGAGAACCTGCCTTAATCAACTTAAATCTGACAAAAGAGTCCTCACGCAATAACACCATACAATAATCAAGCCACATTAATCGGTCGTAAATCACCCTGCCTAAGCTAAGATCGCAGGGGGCGTACTCGGGACGTTAACTAAGCTCTGAGCCAAGTGTTCCGCCTGTACCAGTGGCGCGCGCTGATGATGTTGGTAAGGTACACTATTAGATAATAATTGCCACGGAGGCCTTAGTTGAATCCCCTGCTGATGACCCTGATCAATCAGCTGATCACGCTGCTCTAGATCTCGACAGATAAAGGTATTTAACCAAAAGTTAGCTTTGCAATTTTCCGGCTCATCCACCCACTGTAAAGGGCCAGCCTCTGCATAAGCCTTATATTGCATGGCCAAGTGGCGTTTAGCGCTCAGGATTTTTGGCAGCCGCTGGAGCTGAGCAAGACCCAGCGCCGCGTTCAAATTTGGCATTCTATAATTAAAACCTAGCTCGTCATGACAGCTTTCCCATGCGTGCTTTTGTTTGGCCGTAGTCGCCAGATGCCTCATCCGGTGCGCCAATGATTCATCGTCTGTCAGCACGGCACCACCCCCACCCGTGGTAATTACCTTGTTGCCGTTAAAGCTTAATGCAGCCCACCGTCCATCGCCCCCGACATGGGCTCCGCCCGCTAAACTGCCCAACGCTTCAGCGGCATCTTCGAAAAGCTCCAGACCAAACTCTAGACAAACGGCCTTTAACTCAATCATTCGCGACGGCAGGCCAAAGGTGTGCATACATAAACAGCCAAAAACTCGCCGGCCGCTCAAACGATTGACCCGTCCGCCCGCCTCACTGCGCGTGTGAATTTCTAGCCACGCCCGCAGTGACTCAGGTGACACACCCAAACTTTCTCGCTCTACATCCACAAAAACAGGGGAGGCCCCGCAATAACTTACCGCATTGGCGGTCGCGATAAAGGTTAAGGGGGACATAACAATTTCATCCCCTGCCTTTACTCCAGATGCATGGAGCCCAAGGTGTAAAGCGGCGGTGCCATTCACCGTTGCCACTGCATAACGACGTCCAGTCACCTTGCACAATTCGTTTTCAAATTCGCTTACCTGAGCCCCCACCGAGGAGACAAAGCCGGAGTCTATACACTGACTCATGGCCTCTTTTTCAAGCGCCCCTAAGCTTGGAATGTGTAGGGGTATGGAGCTCAAGTTTGGGTAGATATTGCGAATAAGCGCAAATAGATCATCAAACATTGTAAAGCTCAGCTTTGTAGTGCGCCAAGTTTCCGCTCTGCATAAACCACTCTATGGTGTTGCTTAAGCCTTGCCGTAAATTAAATTCCGGTTCATCACCGGTCAATCGACGGTATTTACGGTTATCGCAACAGAGCCGCTGCACTTCCGAACCTTCGGGCCTGACTCTCAAAGCGTCGCTCACAAATGTCACGTCACTATTCATAATGGACTTTATAAGCTCAAGGGAATCGCCCACTGAAATCTCATCGCCCGAGCCAACATTGACTATTTCACCAACAGCTTCATCGCACAAGGCTAACTTTAAAAATCCACGACAGGTATCAGCCACGTAGTTGAAGTCACGGGTTGGGCTGACATCTCCTAGCTTAATTTCGCTCATGCCGCTGGCAATCTGCGTAATAATTGTTGGGATTACCGCCCGGGCTGATTGCCTTGGCCCATAAGTATTGAAAGGTCGCACAATTGTCAAAGGCAGCTTGAAACTGTGATAAAAGCTCATCGCCATCGCGTCGGCCGAAATTTTTGAGGCGCTGTAGGGTGATTGCGCCTGTAGCGGATGTGCTTCATCAATAGGCACATATTGTGCACTTCCGTACACTTCACTGGTTGATGTGTGAATTACTCTCTCCACACCATTATCGAGTGCGGCTTGGCAAATATTCAAGGTGCCACTAACGTTGGTATCAACGTAGCTGTTTGGAGCCACATAAGAATAAGGAATAGCAATCAGTGCGGCCAAATGAAAGACGATATCAATATCGCGTGTTAACGATCGACAAAAGTGCGCATCTCGCACATCACCGCACACGACCTCAACCTGCTCTAAATCAGCAATTGATTCAAGCCAACCCCAATTATTAAAGGAATTGTACTGAGCTAAGGCCCGTACCTTGTACCCCGACTTGCAGAGTAACTCCACTAAATGAGAACCAATAAAACCATCGGCTCCCGTTACTAAGACATGTTTTTTCGTCACGAATTTTCGCTCCCACCCAAGCACTCACAACTTAGAACCCGTATTTTGGCTCTAAGTACTTCAAGTAAGTAGTTTAGCAAGATTCACACCAAATTAAGTATGGCGCTTACGACTTAATTACTACTAGCGGTAAACGGGAGACGATCGCCAATATCATCCAATACGCTACTCGACCCACTTATAGAACTGATGATTCGCTCCATGGCCAGAAACTGAGCCTGTAATCGTTCGTGAAATGCGTCCATACGCCGATCTAGGCGCTCTTGATCTTCGTCCAAACCATCAATATCACGTGTTAGGCTATCTTCTCTAGAATCAAGAACGCCCGCACTTTGCAAGTAGCCTTCAATCAACTGATCCAGCTCTATACCAAAACCGCGAGTGTGGCTAATTGTAGTGCCCGTTGCACCTGGATCAACAATCAAACTAATGCCATAAGCCTCTGAGTCTAGCTTAGGCAATAAAACTTGGCCGGTACCAAAACCCACAATGCCGTTAAAGGTACCTTCGACATCGTTACCTGAGGTAGACGTGCCCGCGTCCAACCCAAAAGCGCCAGCGCTTCCACCAATAGCAACAACACTAACACCCGATATATCGCCATATCGACGGGAGGTTATTTCAAAATGATCTGTATTCCAAATCACATCCACTTCTGCGTTATTGGCCGCGAGCGTCTCATCATTGTTAATTTGGGTTTGCAGATAGACAGCCATGGCGTCTTCGTCGGCGTAGGTGCCAAGTGCAACGCTAATATCAGTTTCGACGCCATTAACGGTGATTGTAAAATCAAAGTCGCCCTGGTTTGGTCCCGTGCCAGCCATAGCAGCCCCGGCCGCAAAGCCAAACTTGTCACCTGCAGGGTCTTCTACAACCGCACTAATGGCCACGGAAGAATTATCCCCCGAGCTTCGCGAAGTAATGACGAACTCTGTGCCGTTATGGGTGATATCGGCCAACACTAGATTGGCATCAAATTGAGCTTGCAGAGCAGTAGCAATAGCCGCTGGGTCAGCGTAATCAGCAATGGGGAGCGCAATAGCTATCGCATCACCGCCATCAACAGCAATCTCAAATGAATACTCCACTGCGCCATCGGTCATTAAGTTATCTGGACTAGAAAAGCCTGACGCCGTTGCTGTATATGTGCCTGCCGTATTAGCCGCGGCCAATCCACCTAAAAGGCCAGCCGCCGCGATACCCTCTAATCCACCCTGAGACGGATCTTTAGTAATAACCACGTCATATGAACCAGGAGCGGTTTCAGGCCTCACACTATTCACTCTGATTTTGTCTGAACCAGAGGTAGACGCAGGGTTAAAGAGGGTTTTAACTAAATCATAATTCTCATCGAAGGCTAAACGAAGATCCTTCTCATCAATGGACAAGGTGCCATCCAACTCTGTGCGAATTCCCACATTCGTGAGCGCTGTAAAGCCTGATTCCACTCCTGGAATGGTACTCGCCACTAGGTTACGCAGCTGGGTCTGCAAAGACTTTGCGGTGGGGTCACGATATAAACTGCCATTACTGTCAGCCTCTTCGTCAAAACCTACAGCAGGTTCAATCGCTTCTAAAAATGCATTGAAGGTATCCACAAAATCGCGTATCGCCTGCTCCCCAGCGGCCCTGTCCTCTGATATTGTCACGCTAACTAATACGTCAGGATCAGGTTTTGCGAGCGTAAAACGAAACCCTTCTAAAACATCATCAATATCGTTACTACTGCGTGTTACAGGCAAGCCATTCACTTCAAGACTCGCGTCTTGGCCCGCCTGAAGCTGCGTCATATTCTGAGTGCCCGCATTAAAATTGAAATTTGCTAGGCCCTCAAACCCTACGTCTTCCGTCGCCGTGATTTCCAACTGATGTGACAAACCAGACTCTGCCGTAATCAATAGGTGATAGCCGCTGCCATTATTAATAATACTGGCCGTCACTCCGGCGTCTTTGGCGTTTATCGCATCACGCAAACCGTTCAAAGAGTTGTTAGCATCGTCAATATTAATGATTAGACCATCTAGAGCCGTATCTTGGGTGAAGGCTGTGGGCGGCTCCGAATTATTCCACGCACCAAAATTAATCGCTAAAGTACCTGTACCCACCTCGCCCGAAGGGTCTTGGACAGTCAGCGCGGTCGACAGAGAGTGAGACTTAGCGATGTCTATAACTTTAAATGAGTAAGTGCCAGCAGGGACACTTTCTTCCAACGACACAGGAATAAACGCATCACTGTCTGAGAAAGAAGCTGATTTACTGTTGAATGTTGCAGAATCAGCCAAAACATTGGAAGAGTCTTGAAGCGTTGAGAGCGCACTGCGAAGAAGGCCATAGTCCGAAATCTGGGCTTCGAATTTTTCTCGATTAGAGTCAATTTGTCCTTGGCGAGGCGCTTTTTCAATCTCGGTTAATTGCTCTACAAGCGAACTTGAATTAATCCCGGACCCGGCACCCAATGCGCCAATAATATTTCCGCCAACAGACTCCATGACCTTAACCTTTTTTCATTCAATTTAGCGACTTTACAGGCTATCGGCCTCTTTCGCCAAAGCTACAAGACCGCTTAGATCTCAAAACCTTGAAATCGATAACCGAAGTAAGTGATTACACGGCACCCACAATAAAATACTCGTTCATTATAAGATATAACAGCAAAAGGCGTACCAAATGGTACGCCTTTTGTAATGTATCGATTATTGGAGCTTAGATAAGCCCAACACCGACGATTTAAGCCTACTAACCTTGCATATTAATCAACTGCAAAGGCTCATTTTGCTTAACTTTAGCCGCTAAATCTAACACCACCTGATTCGGTATTTGACGAATCAACTCACCGCTTTCACGGTCGACAACACGTACTATCATGTCACCCGAATTATCTTCAACACTAAAAAACAGGTCGCGCTTTTCACTTTGTACGTAACTGTTGAGCTCAGCAACAGCTTGACCCACCACAGACTCCGGAAGTTTCACTTCCGCTTCTGCATCAACCTGCGCCTTTTGGGGCGGCAAGCCTTGGCCGGTTTCTACTGTACTGTTCCGCTTGTCGCCTGTAGGAGCAATGGCACTGTTAAGCCCTGGCCCCGAAGACATTCTTATATCATTCATGGTGCAACCTCGTAACTTCAGAAAGGGGTCTTGCGACCCCCGCTATAAAGTTAACTGCCTCCTATTAACGAAGTAGTGACAGCACCTGCTGTGGCGCTGCATTGGCTTGAGCCAACATCGCCGAAGCCGCCTGCTGAAGCACTTGCGCTCGAGACAGATTAGCCGTTTCAGCAGCAAAGTCTGCATCCACAATCCGCGACCGGGCTGACGCCGTGTTTTCCGAGATGTTCATCAAGTTGCTCACGGTGAAATCGAGACGGTTAGAAACCGCACCCAGTTCAGAACGCGTGCTGTTAATGGTTTCTAGGGCGTTATCAATCGAGTTAATAGCATCGTTGGCACCCACTTGTGTTCCCACGTTAATGCTCGAGAGCGCAGAGCCGGTGATCAAGCTGCTAAGGTCTGTGTTCATATCACTCAGACCCGTCGCGGTAGCGCCGTTCGCTGTAACATCAATGCTAATCGGCGAGCCATTGTCAGAATCGAGTTTAATACGCGCTTCAATTGAAATGGTGTCATTCGCCAGGCTACCGTCGTCTGCGGCATCAGCAAAGGGAATACCCAAGGCCGTCGCTGTCTGAAGACCATTCACATTACCCACTTCAAGGGTAATCGCCGAGGTACCCGACAGTTGAAGCTGACCATTATCATCCACTGAGGCTCTAACGCCCGTGACGCCTTGCTGGGTGTTAATTTCCAGCACAACCTGATCAATATCCGTTAGGTCGGTTAAGGTCACAGAGTTATTATTGATTTTAAGGCTACCGTCCGTCAAAGCAACGGAGGACGACGCGGTTCCAGAAACTATATCGGCACCCGCACCACCGTCAATTGCCAGGCCCAATAGTCCGATAAGTGCAGCTTGCGTAGTCACTGCCATAATCGCGCCTGTAGAGAACATATGTAAGTCGCCCTCATCGTCCGTATAGGCTGTAACGCCCGTAGTGGATGTGGCCGCATTCAATGAAGCTGCAATAGTGGTGTTAGTACCAGAAGAGCCAATGGTAATATCGGTACCATTGATGGTCAACACAGCCGCCGATGTCATCGCTAAGGTAACGCCGCCCTGAGTGTTTGCCAGCTCAACAGAATTGGCGACATCCGTCGCATAAGCAGCCGAAGATTCAATTGATGCGGTTACACCCGATGCATCAGATATGGCATTAATGGCGTCAACTTTGCCACCCAAACCGCCCGTGCTAGTCACGGCTGCAACGGCTTCACCGTTAATCGTTAGGTCACCATTATTCAACACTGTGATTTGCTCAGAGTTGTCGAGACCTTCGCCCAGAACTTCGCCTGCACCGCCAAGCTCTCTAAAGCCTAAGCTTAACAATTGTGCATCCGTACCGTTTGCGCCCGTAGTGATTGTGATTGCACTGCCATCATCTGAACTAAGCGCAATACTACCTTGAGTAATACCATCGGCAATCCCTGCACCCACAAGTAAACCATCGGATTCAATCGCCGCTCCTGTCGTGTTAGACAGAACCAATCTACCTTCATCGCTAACAGTCGCTTCAATGGCGCCACCTGTTTTATCGTTGATGGTAGTCACTAGGCTTGCCATGTCTGTTACTTCGCTGGTGTCAATCGTAAAGGCTATATCGGCGCCTCCATCGATCGCATGTTGCGTCAATGTAATTGTTCCACCTGAAGTAACACCCGTTCCTGAAGTGCCTTCCAAGACATTGAATCCCGAAGCCGTAACGCCGTCAATGTTATTGTTTATATCGTCTAACAAAGTCTCAAGGTTTTCCGCATTAGCAGTACTGGTAAAACTTTCTAGGCCCTGTCCATTAATTAGGATGTCGCCATCGGCAAGGGTAATGCCTCCAGCGCCGGCCGCCAATTTAGCACCCGAAACGTCAGTAGACGTGGAGCCTAAACCCAAAGTATCTGCATCCATTGCACTGATTGAGAAAGAAATGGTCTGATTGGCTTCAGAACCCACTTGCAAAGCCGTTTCGCCCAAAGTGCCGTCCAGTAGGTTCTGGCCGTTGAAACTCGTGGTTTCAGAAATTCGATCCAATTCAGCCACTAGCTGTTGAACTTCTGCATCCAGAGTTGCACGGTCTTCATCGCCGTAAATTCCGTTGGCAGACTGAATGGCCAATTCCCGCATACGCTGTAGGATGTTGGTGGATTCGTCGAGTGCACCTTCTGCGGTTTGAATCAATGAGGCACCATCGTTGGCATTGGCAACAGCTCTGTTCAAGCCGTTAACCTGAGAAGTCATGCGATTCGAGATCGCCAGACCTGCCGCGTCATCCGCTGCTGAGTTAATTTTCTTACCTGAAGACAATCGCTCCATTGCCTGATCTTGTTCCATGCCGGACTTCACCAGCTGGCGCTGCGAATTCAGAGACGCGATATTACTGTTAATTACTAAAGCCATGAGAGACTCCTGCTCATTGTTTACTTAACTACGCTAGCCAGTGCTGACCAGTGCCATGTATAGGACAAATGGAGGGATTTACCTCTCCTGTAGGGGTTTACGGCCAGAATTAAAATAACTTTAATCGCCACTTCAAAGAAAATGATAAAATTTTCACTACAAAATAATGATTAGAAACAATGACTTACAGGAATCAAGAATAGATACTAGAAAATCTATAACCAATGGGCCTAGATTTATTGAAGTAATTGCATGATTTGCTGAGGCTGAGAATTGGCTTGCGCCAACATTGCTTGCGCTGCCTGCTGCAGTACTTGGGCGCGACTCAGTCGCGCACTTTCAGCCGCAAAATCAGCATCGGTAATACGCGAGCGCGCCGAACTGGTGTTTTCTGCAATGTTCATTAAATTAGACACGGTAAACTCTAGGCGATTATTGACGGCTCCCAGCTCGGAGCGTGTGATGTCAATGGTTTCCAGAGCATTATCAACAATTTCAATAGCCTCTTGGGCGCTCCTCTGCGTCCCGACGCTGAGCGAGTCAAGACTCGCGCCACTTAACCCAGCTGAACTGGCATTCAGGTCACTCAAACCAGTAGCAGCAACCCCGCCCGAGGTCAACTCAAGACTAAAGATTTGCTTATCAACAGAGTTCAGCTTTATCCGTGCGTCCAGCGTGAATATTTCGTCACCCAACAAATTGTCGCCATCGGTATCCCGCAAGTTTTCCTGCCCACCAAACAGTCCTGCATCCGTTCCAAAACTAATACCGAGCGTTTGTAGACTCTGTAGACCATTGGTGTTCCCTAAAGCCAGCCTGATAGAGGCGCTACTCTGCAAGCTCAGTTGGCCGTTATCATCGATTCTTGCCCCAACTCCAGTAAAGCCACGCTGGCTATTTATATCATTCATCAAATCCTGAACACTACCTAGATCACTTAGAGTGAGCTCCACGCCATTGATGTTGATAGAACCCGGGCCTGTCGCAGCACTCGCGGTAAATGCCAGAGCGGCGGCGAGCCCCCCTGTCGAGGCAGAAATCGTAATGGCTCGCTCAGATTGCATATGAAGAAGATCACTGTCATCAACATAGGCAGTAACACCATGGGCGAAGTTCACAGCATTGATAGAAGCCGCAATGTCGTAGGCTGAATCGCCGACATTTACCAACATACCAATTCCATTTAAGCCTAGAACTCCGCCAGTAACGATACTCGTAATTGCACTTGTAGTGGTGTTTTCAACGGAGCCTTCAGTATTAACTACAAGAGAAGTTTGCGCTTGAATACTGGCGACCACGCCTGTCTCTGCTTTCACCGAATTAATAGCACCCACCTTGGCCACAAGACCTTCGTCTGCTGCCACTGCGGCCACTGATACGCCATTAATTATCAAGTCTCCAACGAGAAGGATATTGCTCTGCTCAGCACTCGACAAGGGCTCCCCCACCACCTCACCCACCACAGACATATCTCGAAAGCCTAAGTTTTCCAAGTCACTATCACTACCATTCGCGGCGGCCGCTATACTAATGTCACCACCTGACTCCGACGACAACACTAATCTGGCCGATGCCGTTTTTGCCGTGCCCGCGTACTCATCAGGAATCACTAAGTTAAAATTCTGCGCCCCCAATCCCGACACATTCGCCAGCACGTCCACGGCATTAAGGGCTGGGTTAAGATAATCAGAACCGGCGATGGAACCTGTATCTGCGTTAGCCAAATCCAAGGTGCCACCTACATAAACTTCATTGAGGTAATCGACACCTTCAGCCAAAAAGTGAGCCTCAAAGTCAGCGAGATCGCTCCAGGCATTTGTACCTTTTACCGACGCGTGACCTAAGGCGACGGACAAACTTTCGCCCAACTCTAGGCGATTGAATAAGTTTTTAATTCCATCGGCATTACCGCCCGCCACAATATCATCGTGCAGCAGTTTGGTCGCCAAATAAGAAGCTGAATATCCCGCACTAGTGGTAGGCGAACCCGCCGTGGTTTTGAATGCCGCCAGCAGCTCAGAACCGTCCGCAGCATCTAAACTGGCAAAATCCCCTAACACTCGCTCATCAGCGCCATGAATCAGCTCTGCGGCGCCCTCCGTAAACCAACCCGGCAATGCGCTCATATCGGTAATGCGCGTCATCACAGCATGAACCATTTCGTGGGCAATAATACGATCATTATAAAATGGCGCTGTTCCGCCATTTGGCTGGTTGTCATCAGTGAAATCAGCCATATCTATGTTCAACTTTAACGAGGTACCAAGACCAGGCCCAAGCCAACTGACGCTGGCCAACTTACCACCAACACCATCGCTGTCATCAAGATTCAGGGTGAGGTCCACTCCATCGCCGACAATACCAAAGTGAGTAGAAATCAGTGTCTCAGATTCGGAAATCCAGTAATTGTTGAGCCCAAAGATGGTCGCAGCAATGTCGGCATCAGCGATGAGCGCCACATCAAAACCCGTTGCGATGCCGCCCGTAGTATCGGCAATACTCACCTTGGCCCAACGCTCACTCGACAACACTAAACGACCAGAATCACTCAGACTTGCCGATAAGTTGTCTCCCGCAATGGTGTTGATATCAGTCAACAGCTCATCGAGCGAAGCGGTGTTCGAGAAGGAATAAACCTGACTGGTGCCATCGGCCGCGATACCGGTAATGGTAATCGCGTCCCCTCCTTGAAGAATACCTGTGCCGGTATTTTCGGCCTCTACAGCCAAATAGGACGTAGCTGTAACACCACTAAGTTCATTTACCGCACCCAGTAGGGCTTGCAGGCTGGCGCCGTCCGCAACGCCGGCCAAAACCTGGTCATTGATCTTTATGCTCGCAGCATCCAGCGAGTTGCTGAGCAATCCATTGAGATCTAGATTCAGCTCTGCACCAACGATATCCCCAGATGTACTGCTAAACCCAAGCGATTTAGTATCCATAGCCGGAATCGCAAATTCAATGGTCTGATAGGCGTCTGCCCCCACCTGCAAACTCACCGAACTCTGCGAGCCGTCCAGTACATTTTTTCCGTTGAAACTTGTGGTGTCAGAAATTCGATCTAACTCACTCACCAACTGTTGAACTTCGGCATCTAGGGTGGCGCGGTCAGCGTCTCCATAGATACCGTTGGCCGACTGAATCGACAATTCACGAATGCGCTGTAATATGCTCGTGCTTTCATCCAAGGCGCCCTCCGTGGTTTGAATCAGCGAAATACCATCATTAGCATTGCTTACCGCCTGCCCCAAACCGCGAATCTGTGAGGTCATTCTATTGCTCAACACCAAGCCTGCAGCATCATCAGCCGCCGAATTAATTCGACGCCCAGACGAAAGCCGCTCCATTGCCGTGTCTAAAGCACGGCTGGAAGTGGCTAGCTGTCGCTGCGAATTGAGCGCTGCGATATTGCTGTTGATCACCAAAGACATACCGATCCATTCATCCAAAAATAGATTCTGATATAAACGGATCGGCTGAGAAGTAAATTACTTGAGAGAATAGCCCCTATAAAAAAACCGACTCGCGGATAAACACACGAGTCGGTTTTATAGAGTTCAAGAATGCAAAGGCAGAGCTTAGCCGTTAAGAAGCTGCAACACTTGCTGTGGCTGGGCGTTAGCCTGGGCCAGCATTGCTTGCGATGCCTGCTGTAAAACTTGCGCTCTTGATAAGTTTGCGGTTTCCGCCGCAAAGTCAGCGTCCATAATACGAGATCTAGCTGCAGTGGTGTTTTCCGTCACGTTCATTAAGTTACTCATGGTGAACTCAAGCCGGTTGGTAACCGCACCCATTTCAGAGCGAGTGGCGTTAATGGTTTCAAGTGCCTTGTCGATAGGGTCGATCGCGGCGTTTGCTCCCGCCAAGGTCGCCACGCTCACATTGGATATGGCTGAGCCCGTAGCAACACTGGAAAGATCTGTGTTTTGATTTAGCAGACCAGTTGCCGTTTGCGCCGAAGCATTACCATCAATGGAAATGGTTGTATCGTTTATAGATCGAAGCTGAATACCGGCTCCTACGGTGAAAGATGTAGCATCTAAAATACCGTTTGCATCAGTATCAACAATTAGATCGGTAATACCTAGAGCGTGTGCCGCGGTCATCGCTGTACGAGCCGTGCCGAGCTGTATTGAGATATTAGAGGACGAGGTTAACGAGAACTCTCCATTATCATCAATCGATGCGTGTACACCGGTTTGCGCCTCCATGGTATTAACATCTGCAACAACTTGAGTGAGGTCACCCAGATCACTCAGCGCAACGAGCTGACCATTGATCAAAATATCTGACCCGCCAATAACCGTTGACAGCCCTGCGTCAGAAATCGGCGTGCCGTTTACAGCCGCCGTTGCCGCCGTAAACGCGTTGTCAACCGTACCCAAATCAGCAAAAGCAGCTGTACCACTTGATACCACGATAGGCCCAGCCGAGAACATGTGCAGCTGACCATTACTGTCAACTGCCGCAGTCACGCCAGTGCTATCAGAAACATCGTTGATGGCGGTTGCAACACTGGTGAAGGTCGTGCCAATAAAGTTGGAAGTGGTCACGCCGTTAATCGTTAAATTCTCACCATTCACTATCGCTACTGCGCCGCCATTGGTGACAAATTCCGTTGCCGCAACTGAGGTATTTTCACTGAAGGCTTGGGTGGCAATTGAGGTCGCTACAACGCCTGTGGCACTGGTGACATCATTTATTGTATCGATCACCCCCTGCAAGCTGTCATTGACTGTTGCCGAAATCACCTCGCCGTTAATTTTTAGGTCACCGGTCTCTAAGCCTTCGGTAAAGTCCACCGCGCCCGCGGGAGCGGCTGCCCCATTACCCAAACCAGTTACCGTGGCATCGGCTGCCGACAATTGGAAACCTAAATTCGCCAAGTCAATTGCGGTGCCCTGAGGTCCAGCACTGATTGCAATATCACCGCCGTCATCCGCACTCAATGCTAACGAACCTGTAAACAGTGCCGCGTCATCATTTAGGGCGATGAATTCATCGTTTGCAGAATTGATACCCCCTGAATCCGTCACAGTGCTATCAATAAAGCCCAATACGTCGGACAAACTGTTGGCGCCACCTGAGCCCGAACTTTCGTAGGAAAGCGCGAAAGCGGCTCCCGTATCGTTGCTCAGCACTAGGCTACCTGCATCGCTAGTAGACGCCGTCAACAAACTTCCGGTTTTGGTATTGATCGAGTCAATTAATTCAGTAAGGCTGTTGGACCCGGTGAAAGTAAAATCGGTTCTCGCTCCAGCAGCACCGTCAACATCAAAGATAGAAATTGTCAGTGTGTCTCCCGCCGCAATAGCGCCCGTGCCTACTGTGCCGGCTTGCGCAATATTAAATCCCGCCGCCGTCACGCCGTTAACATTCGTATTAATGTTATCAAGCAGATCTTGGAAAGTGTCTGTGCTACCGTCAAATGAACCAATCGATTGGTTATTAATTAATACGTCGCCATCGCCAATCATAACGGCCGCACCCGCCGCGGCATCCAAGTTCAACAAGTCTGCGGTACGAGCACCGGAAATGTCTGAGCTTGTAGCACCCAAACCTAATTGATCGGTATTCATCGCCGAAATGCTAAAACCGATGGTTTGGTTCGCTTCTGCACCTACCTGTAACTCAACATTACCCAAAGTACCGTCAAGCAGCTTCTGACCGTTAAAACTAGTGGTCTCGGAAATACGGTCGAGTTCTTGCAACAATTGCTGCACTTCAGCATCCAGCGTTGCACGATCTTCATCAGCATAAATTCCGTTGGCAGATTGAATCGCCAGTTCGCGCATCCGCTGCAATATATTTGTGGTTTCGTCCAAAGCGCCTTCAGCGGTTTGGATCAAGGAAATACCATCGTTAGCATTTCGTATAGCCTGGTTCAGGCCACGAATTTGTGAGGTCATGCGATTCGAAATCGCCAAGCCCGCGGCGTCGTCGGCGGCGGTATTAATACGCTTACCCGATGACAAGCGCTCCATTGCCTCAGACATATCGTTGCCAGACTTAACCAGCTGTCGTTGAGAGTTCAGCGCTGCCACATTCGTATTAATCACTAATGGCATAA